>Ga0163151_10000737_pt1 | contig 56854 bp, 53 predicted proteins | sample OliLakLV19MP5IB2_FD_145596 | JGI IMG/M metagenome (GOLD analysis project Ga0163151, IMG submission 145596) | Freshwater microbial mat bacterial communities from Lake Vanda, McMurdo Dry Valleys, Antarctica - Oligotrophic Lake LV.19.MP5.IB-2 | ecosystem: Environmental > Aquatic > Freshwater >... | reverse complement strand
GTCAGGCGGCCCGTCCTTCTTTGCAGGACCTGCTCAACCTGCTGCGCGATCAGATTTTTGCCCGCGGCCTGGATGCACCTGCGGCTAGTTTCGATGACTTCGCAGCTGCCACTTCCCCCTCCACTCTAAAGCCCTCGAAACTCCCGCTCGCCGCTGACACTCTCGCTACTTTCGCCGCCTGAATCTCTCCGGGGGGGCTTACTGTTATTCAAATCAGCCTTTGAAATGGCCAATCTACACAGCGCTAGGCGCGATCTGACGCCAGTGTAGTGTCTGAGAAATAACTAGACAGTAGCTGGTTTTCCTTTTCTGGCCTTCGGAGTGGTGCAGCCGGGCTGGATCGGCTCCAGAGTTCGTCGGCAACGGTTGAGCTTTTCCTGGATGGATTCGACGGTTTCTTTCCACACGAAGGGTTTAGTTCGCGCCAACATGGGTACCCGGTTCGTGCAGATAAACGTGGGCGGTTGGGACATGCACGCCAATATTTATGGCGGCGGACTGAACGCCGCTAACGCCAATGCGCTGGGCCGCACGTTCGACGCGGGGCTCGCTACGCTGATTGCTGATCTGAAAGACGAAGGCCTGCTGGAACGGACGCTGATCTTCGCCATGGGCGAGTTCGGCCGCAGACTGGGCGCGGTTAACGCTTGCAAATGGGCGCGACCACTTTCAGCAGCAGGCGGCGCTGGTGGCCGGCGCGGGGATTCGCGGGGGGCGCGCGCTCGGCACGACGGACGATCGCGGGGCGCGGACCGACGATCCGGGCTGGTCGCGCGAACGCGATATTCGCGCCGAGGACATCGGGGCGACTATTTATTCCGCGCTGGGAATCGATTGGACAACCGTACGCCGGGATGACCCCAGCGGGCGCGGATTCGAATATATTCCGTCGGCTTAGGACGATCTCTATGGTCTGATTGACGAACTATGGAGCTAGCGGCCCAGCGGCTGTTTGAACCGGCTCCACGCGCCCAATACGGTGGCGAGTAGTCCCAATAGAAGGAACAACGACCATTTAAATTCCGATTCGCCGTCGAACCGGTGATTAGACGCGAAGATACCGCGTCCTAAAAGGTACACCGTTCCGAGCGTCCACATGACGAACAGGAATCGCAGTTTCCCTTTGAAAGCGAGGAGAATCGAAAGCAGGCCAAACGCGCCCAGGATCAGGAGCGAAATGCGCAGGTCCTTGCCGCTCCAGGGGAGCATATCGATTTCAAAGCCGGTGTTCTCGCTGAGCGTGGCCACCAGGCCCAGCGCCAGCAGCATTAGTGAAATCAGGAGTTGGAACACGTAGCTGTAGAAACGGAGAAGCGCTTGGACCATGGCGAATGGCCATTGTATCAGGGGTCTCCGGGATTTTCCGAAGTAAAGAATTGCGGATAAACGGACGATCCTTAGTTTGACTGGTACTCTGACTACTAGTCCGTATTGCGGCTCAGGAGAGGTTATCGTGATTCATGGTCTGGGCCTTCGGTCCATTGGGGTTCTGTTCCTCACGGCTACGGGGCTGATGGCGCAGTTGACGCCGGAGCAGAAGTCGATCGATCTGCAAACCATCGCCAGCCTCTACGCCAAGCAGTACGCACCATATGAATGGAAACGCGACAATCTGGGTTTCGATCTGTTCGATCTACGGCCCTGGCTGGAACGGGCGCGACTGACCAAGACGGATTTGGAGTATCTCGACCTCGTCGCCGAATATACCGCCAAACTTCAGGACATCCACAGCTACTACATCGTCAGTTCGGATTTTGTCGCCGATCTCCATTTGTATACGGACATTTACGACGGCAAGGTGTTGATTGAACAGATCGACCGGTCCTACCTGGCGGCCTCGCGCTACGATTTCGCCGTCGGCGATGAGATTGTTCAGTTCGACGGCAAGCCGGTGGCGGAGGTGCTACAGGGGATTGCGAAGTTGAGTTCTTTTGGTAATCCGCGCTCCACGCAACGCTGGGCGGCCGATCAAATGGTTTATCGCCAGCAGGCTTTTCTTCCGGGCGCTGGGGATCTTGGCGATACCGCTACCATCCTCGTGCGCCGCCAGGACGACAGCGAGAAGAGTTATAGCATTGACTGGGACAAGTTCGGAACGCCGCTGCGTAAGCTGGGACCGCTGCCGAACTTCCGGCTGGGCCGGGCCGCCATTCGCCCCGGGGTTGACGATGAAGCCCCGCCAGTTTTGCCGGAAGAGCAGGCGCCGGAGGACGGGATTGTTCCCGCGTACCGCAAGCCCTGGCTTTCCCTGCAGCGCCACGTAAACCGCCGCATGACGCAGAGCCTTCGCGGTTTTGACGCGCGCGATCCGGTTTACCGGATGCCCGCTGGCTTCGTGCAGCGCCTGGGCCGGTTGCGCTCCGATTATTTTTTTAGCGGAACGTATAACTCCGGCGGCAAACGGGTCGGACTTTTGCGCATTGGTACGTTTACGCCGAACAGTTTTGGACTGGTCGCTTCGGCATACAGCCAGTTTGCGCAGGAGATCGCATTCATGAAGGCCAATACCGACGTGCTGGCCGTGGATGTCACCCGGAACGCGGGCGGCTTTGCCTGTTACGCGGAACTGCTGCTGCCTCTGCTTATCACCAAGCCCTTCCAGACTGTCGGCGTGGAGATCCGGCCCAATCTTGAACTCATTCGCTCGTTCGAGTTCAGCGTCCTTGAGGCGCAGGACTTTGGAGAAGAGTGGGAAGTGAAGCTCTACAACGCGCTGCTGAAGGATATGCAGACAGCCTATTCGGAAAATCGCGGCCGGACGGGAACGCTCCCGCTTTGCGGCCCCAGTCTCGACGTGGAGCCTGCGCGGGATCGTACCGGAGCCGTCCTGGCCTACGACAAGCCCATCCTCCTGCTCACCGACGAATTCTCGACCTCGGCCGCCGATACCTTCGCCGCCGTTCTCCAGGACGCCGGCGCCGCCAAGTTGTTCGGCTACCGGACCTCCGGCGCCGGCGGGAATACCCAAGATTTCGGCGCGGGGTTCTTCTCCGAAGGAAGCGCGGCGGTAACCCAAATGCTCACCGTCCGTCCGAAAATGCAGTCGGCGCCGGGCTTTCCGGCATCGCGTTATATTGAAAACGTGGGGGTCCGGCCGGACATCGATTACGACTTCCAGACCAGGGAAAACCTGCTTAGTAACGGTACGCCGTTTGTCGACGCCTTCCTAAAAGCAGCCGCGGCGCTTGTTCCGGCGGGAAATTGAGGCAAAATAGGTACAACAGCTTGCGGTCCGCTTCGAGTGGACCTACAATTTGTCGAAAGGCTTTCGCCGCTCGTTTTTGAAACACTATGACGGGACGCACACAATTCGATCATCGGTCGCAAAGTATTCTGCAGTCGATCGTTGAGGCCTACATCGAAAACGGGGAGCCGGTGGCGTCGCGCACACTCGCGCGAGCCGGCGGACGCCAGTTGAGTCCCGCCACAATCCGAAACGTTATGGCCGATCTTTGCGATGAGGGCTATCTCTCCCAGCCGCATACTTCCGCAGGCCGCGTTCCCACCATCAAAGCCTTTCGCGCCTACGTCGAATGCCTGCCGACCCATCGCCGCCTGGGTCCGTCCGAACTTCAGCGGGTTCGTTCGGAATTCAGCCGGACGGATTCGGTAGGCGAGCGGCTCGAAAAAACCAGCCACCTGCTTACGGAGATGACGCGAAACGTCGGCATTGCGGCGGCGATTCCCACGGACACGCAGACGCTCGCCAAGGTCGAATTTCTGCTCCTGGCCGACACGCGAGTGCTGATGGTCGTCGAAACGCGTGACCGGATTGTCCGAAATCGCGTCGTCGCCCTTGACGCCGCCATCACTCAGGACGAACTAAACGCCGTTCGCAACTTCGTAAATCATAGCTATTCCGGTTGGAGTCTGGCGACGATCCGCCGCGATCTTCGTATCCGCCTCGCCGAAGATCGCGCGGCTTACGATACGCTTCTCCGCCAGTTGCAGGCTCTCTATCAAAATGGACTTCTCGATCTCGGCCTTACCGCCGAAGTCCATTTTGAAGGCACCTCGAATCTGGTTAGCCCGGATCTGGAATTCAGCCGCGAACGGCTTCGCGAGATATTCCGCACCCTCGAAGAAAAACAACGCCTGCTCGACCTGCTGGAGCGCTTTCTGGAACAATCGAGGAATGAGGTTGGCGTGCAAATCGGCCTCGGTGAATTGCATCCGAGCTTGCAGGATCTGTCGCTGATCGGGCTCACCGTTTGTCTGCCATCGGGGATCACCACGCGCGTTGCGGTGCTAGGTCCGCTGCGGATGAACTATGCGCAAGTGCTGTCGACGGTTTACCATGTAGGCGAAGCGATCCAGTCGCTTTCCGCGTAAACGGGAGCAACTTGAGTCCCTTGCTGTCAGATTTTCTTCGCCGGATTCGGTATGATAGGAGTGTGAGCGTGACCATGGATCAACCGCAAGATGAGGTCTCCCTCTCCGGCGAGGCCGAAAGTCAACTTGCCGAACCCGCCGATAGCCCGTTGCCGGATCCCGTCGCCGCCGAAAGGGACTTGCTAATTCAGGAAAAGGCGGAACTGCAATCGCTGCTTCTCCGGCGGCAGGCCGATTACGAAAACTCCCGCCGCCGCGCCGAAAAAGAGCGCATGGAGCATGCCGAATATGCTGCGATGGACGCCGTGAAGGCGTTCCTTCCGATTTTGGACGACTTTGAGCGCGCTTTGAATGTTGAAACGGCGGACAAAGAGTACGCCCGGGGCATAGAATTGATTTACACGCGGACCCTGGACACTTTGCAGAAACTGGGTTTGGAACCCCTTGACACGCAAGGTGCGGCCTTTGACCCGAATCTGCACCACGCGATTGAAATGGTGAGTACCGAGGAAGCGGACGACCAGACGGTTCTGGGCGAGTTCCAGCGGGGTTATAACTTTAAGAACAAGCTGCTGCGGCCGGCGTTAGTGAGGGTAGCGGTACGGTGACCAAACGCGACTATTATGAAATTCTTGGCGTAGCGAAGGACGCGGGCGATCCGGCCTTGAAGGCCGCGTATCGCAAGCTGGCGATGCAACACCATCCCGACCGCAATCCGGGAGACGCCGCCGCCGAAGAGAAGTTTAAGGAAGCCGCGGAGGCTTATAGCGTCCTAACGGACACGCAAAAGCGGGCCGCGTATGACCGCTTCGGCCACCAGGGCCTGCAGGGCGCCGGTGGCGCGCCGCAGGGATTCGATCCGGAAACATTCGGCGATTTTGGCGATATTCTCGGCGACCTGTTTGGCTTCGGCGATATGTTCGGCGGCGGCGGGCGGCGCGGCGGAAAGACCCGCTCGCGGCGCGGCGAAGATGTCCGCTACGATTTGGAAATCACGCTGGAAGATACCATTCGCGGCCTGAGCGCCGAAGTGCAAGTTCCGCGGCTGGATCGCTGTAGTCACTGCAGCGGCACCGGCGGGGAAGGGAAAGATGGCCTGACGCAGTGCGCACCTCGCCGCGGCCGCGGCGAGGTGCTGCTCCAGCAGGGATTTCTTTCCATTCGCCAGACTTGCAGGACCTGCGGCGGGCGTGGACAGCTTGTTCGCAAGGCCTGCACGAAATGCGGCGGCGATGGCGTGTTGCGCAGCGAGCGGAAACTGCGCGTCACAATACCGCCGGGCGTCGATAGCGGCACGCGGCTGCGTCTGACCGGCGAAGGGCAGAACAGCCCCAATGGCGGTTCGGCGGGAGATCTGTTCGTGGTCCTGATCGTGAAGGAACATCCCGTGTTCGAGCGCCGGGAGAACGAACTTCATTGCACCGTACCGGTAAACGTGGCGCAGGCCGCGTTGGGTACCGAAGTTGACGTCCTGACCTTTGACGGATTGGAACACGTCCGAGTGCCGGAAGGCACGCAACATGGCGACCAACTGCGTATTCGCGGCAAGGGGATTCCGTATTTGAATTCGTCCGGACGCGGCGATCTCATCGTGAACGTAGATGTTCGCGTTCCCTCGCGATTGACCAGAGAACAGAAGAAGCTCTTTGAGCAATTGCGGGAGACTTTGCCCACGGAAAATGAGCCGCAGGAAAGGGGCTTGTTAGACAAGATGAAGGACTTCTTCGTTTAACCAGTTGCCGTTTTGCTTCCCGATACACTATAATCGAATATTGGACGCACCGCGTCCGGGGTTAGGCTTGTGCCTGGCGTCCAAGAACAGGAAAACGTAATGCCGAAGCGTACATTTCAGCCGAATAACCGTCACCGCGCCAAGACCCACGGGTTTCGTTCGCGTATGCAAACGAAGAATGGCCGTAACGTCCTGGCCCGGCGCCGGGCGCGGGGCCGGTGGAAGTTGACGGTCAGTGACGAACGCGCCGTCCGTGCCTCCCACGCCAACGAATAACGGCGCTCACCGGTTTACTAAGAACAGCCGGCTGCTGAAATCGGTGGACTATCGCAAAGTCTACGATAACGGCAGCCGTTTTTCATGTCCCTACTTTGTGGCTTTTCTGTTCCGTCATTCCGCTCCAATCCGCGAAAATGGCCCCCGCATCGGCTTCACTATCCCCCGCGCTGTGGGGAAAGCGGTGATTCGAAACCGGATCCGCCGCCGCATCCGGGAGCAGCTTCGCGTTCGGCTTAGACAGATCGACCCGTCCCTGGACATTGTTCTGAACCCGCGCCGGGCGGCGGCGGAGGCCCCACTGGCCGAATTGACCCGTCAACTGGAAAGGCTGATTGAGCGATGCCGCGCCTGATCGTTCTGAGCCTTCTGCGATTTTATAAGGCGGCCATCTCTCCGTGGCTGCCATCGGCCTGCCGTTTCCGGCCGACCTGTTCGGAGTACATGATGGACGCCGTCTCGCGGTACGGCGCTGTCCGCGGCGTGTGGCTGGGCCTGAAACGGCTCGGACGCTGCCATCCTTTCCACCAGGGCGGCTATGACCCTGTTCATTGAGAATTTATAAGAATGACCGACCCCACTAAAAACTTATCGATGGAGCAGCGCCTGCTCCTCGCGTTCGTCCTGATGGGCGGCGTTATTTTCCTCTCCCAGTACTTGCTGCCCAAACCGCCGCAACCGGCCGCCCAGCAAAAGAAAGCCGCTGAACCGGCCCGGAAGCAGGAGACTCCGGCCGCCACCCCGGCCGCTCCGTCCCCGGCCGGGTCCCCGGCCCCGCCCGTCGCCCAGGCCAGTCAGCAAGCCGAATTCCCTGTCTTCGAAAACGACCTGTATAGAGTGAAATTCTCGAACAAAGGCGCTGTCGTTATGGAATGGCGCTTGAAAAAGTTCCAGGACGCCAATGGCAAGGTTCTCAATCTGGTGAACGACGAAAACGCCGCCGAACTCGGCGTTCGCCCGTTCGCCTACCAGTTTAAAGATCAGAAACCCTCGGTCGACCTCGATGCCAAACTCTTCGCCGTATCCCGCTCCGCCGATGGCATCGCATTCGCCTATAGCGATGGCGCCACCGTCGCCCGCAAGTCTTTCCGCTTCACGCCGTCCCGTTATCTGGTGGAAGTCGATAGCGCCGTCTCCGAGAAGAACGCGGCGCTGACTCACGCCCTCATCTGGCGCGGCGGTTTCGGTGACCATACAGTTCCCAAAGCTTATGCCGCGCAGTTCGCAGTGTATTTGCCGCCCACCGATTCCTCCCCAACGACCTTTGAAAATTCCAAAGCGAGCGACGGTCCGGTCGTTAACGCCGGCAGCTACGTCTTCGCCGGTTTGCAGGATCAATATTTCGCCGCCGTCGCGCTGCCCAAGCCCGGCCAGTCCATCGAACTCACCGCCCTGTCCGATTCCCTTCCCGACCCCCCGAAGTCCACTGATCGCGTGGCTTTCGTCGGCGCCGGGCTCAGCATCGCCGGGCGCAATCAATTCACGATGTTTGTCGGGCCGAAGGATCTTGACCTGCTCCGCGAAACCGACAATCGTCTCGTCTCACTCGTCGATTGGGGTTGGTTCGGCTGGATCGGGCGTCCGCTGTTTGCCGCGCTGCAATGGCTCGATAGCCAAGTCGTCCATAATTGGGGCTGGTCCATCATCATCCTTACCATCGTCATCAACATGGCGCTCATTCCCTTGAAGCTCACCAGCATGAAGTCGATGAAGAAAATGCAGACGCTGCAACCGGAGATTCAGCGGATTAACGACAGGTACAAAGGCGTCGGATTCAACGATCCCAAGAAGCAGGATCAGAACAAAGAGGTGATGGAACTTTATAACAAGAACGGCGTTAACCCCGCCGGCGGCTGTGTTCCCATGTTGCTCCAGTTCCCCTTCTTCATCGGATTTTACAAGGTGTTGAATGTCGCCACCGAACTGCGCGGTACACCCTGGTTTTGGGTGAAGGATCTCAGCCAGCCGGAAACCATTCCCATTCGTATCTTGCCGTTACTTATGATCGGCAGCCAGTTCTATCTGCAAAAAATGACTCCCACCAGCGGCATGGATCCCACGCAGGCGCGCATGATGCTGTTGATGCCTCTTATGATGGGATTCTTGTTCTATAATGCCTCCAGTGGCCTAGTGTTATACTGGCTTACCGGCAACTTGGTTGGGATTGGGCAGCAGTTACTCTTTAACCGGATAATGCCGGCTGCGCCGAGCCCCGCCCCCCAGATCGCAGCCAAGAAAAAGGGCAAATAAAACGGCATGAGCGGCCTGAAAAAATACACAGTCGAAGAACACGGACCGCGTATCCGCCAGTTTTTGGAACCGGTCCTGGCCAGCGCGCACCTCGAACTCAAGTTCGACGTTGCGCCCGGCCGCACCGTACACCCTGAGATCGAAGACCCCCAACTCATGGTGCTCTTCACAGGCCAGGATGTCGATCTCCTGCTCGCTAACAAGGCCGAGTTAATGCTCGCGCTCGAGCATTTGACTATCGAGATACTCCACGTCCCGTCGGACGAACACGCGCTCATTTGTTTCGACGCGAATGACTATCGCGTCATGCGCATTGAAGAGTTGCGAATGACGGCGCAGACCGCCGCCGAACGCGTCATCAAAACCGGCGATCACTTCCAGTTCAATCCGATGACCAGCCGCGAACGGCGCATTGTCCATCTGGCGCTGCGCGGCGAAACCCGCGTTAAAAGTGAGAGTTTCGGCATCGGCCCCGTTCGCCAGGTCGTGATCTACCGCGCCGACCTGCCTGTGCCAACCAATATTGTTTTGAAGCCCGCGCCGCGCCCCCATCGTGTGGACGACCCGCGCGATCAGGATCGGGGCGGCGATCGCCGGGATCGGGATCGACGCGGCCCCGGCGGACCTGGCCCGCGTCGCGGTCCGCGCCCGCGCATGACGTAGTGCCCGCCACACCGAGCCGCGCCTTACTCGACGGTGCGGTATTGCACCGCACCGTACCGCGCCACGCCGTTCCGGCCCGCGACATACCGAACCTCGCCATACCCAACCACGCTTTACCGCGTCACGCCGCACCGAACCGCACCCTTCCGATCCACGCCATATCGCGCCGCGACATACCGACCGACGGCCTTTCGAACCGCGCCATACCCAACGACGCCGCACCGCGCCGCACCCTACCGTGCCGCGACCTTCCGGCCCGCACCGAACCGAGGCCCGCCTTACAGAGCCGCGATCGTCGGGGAGCGGTTTCCCCCGCCACGAAGCCAACCGAATCGGCGCCATGGAACCCATCGTAGCCATCGCCACTCCGCCTGGGCGTGGCGGCATCGGTATCGTCCGCATCTCGGGCCACACGGCGCGGCAAGTTGCCACCGCGTTGCTGCGATTTCCAGACGGCGCGGAATGGGTCGCCCGCCACGCCACACTCGCCGAATTGATTGACGATCGCGGCGGCGTCGTCGATCAGGTTGTCGCCACCTGGTTCGCCGCCCCGCGCAGTTATACGGCGGAAGATGTCGTGGAAATTGCCTGCCACGGCGCCCCCGTCGTGCTTCGATTCTGCGTCGAACAGGCCTGCCGCCACGGCGCCCGCCTCGCCGAACCCGGTGAGTTCACCCTCCGCGCGTTCGTTCATGGCCGCATCGATCTGCCGCAAGCCGAGGCCGTGCGGGACTTGATCGACGCGACGACGCTCTATCAGGCCCGCGTCGCCGCCCGCCAAGTGGAGGGCTCCGTCGCCCGCCTCCTCGCGCCGCCGAAGACGCAACTGCTCGAACTCATCGCCCTCCTCGAAGCCGGCATCGATTTCGCCGAGGACGACATCTCCGTCGCGCCGCCGGCGGAAATTCTAAGGCGTCTCGATCCGCTCACCGCCGCCGTTCAACGGCTGGTGCAAAGTTTCTCATACGGCCGCCTGGTGCATGACGGCGTTTCCCTCGCCATCGTTGGACGCCCCAATGTCGGCAAGAGTTCGCTCTTTAATCGCCTGTTGGAGCAGGACCGCGCCATCGTCACCGCCATTCCCGGAACCACCCGCGATCTGGTGAGCGAAACGGTGGTTCTCGGCGGCGTCCCCGTTCGCTTTGTCGACACCGCCGGCATTCGCGCCGGTGGCGATCTGGTCGAATCGCTCGGCATTGAACGCTCCTTGCAAGCGATGGCCGATGCCGATCTGACGCTCGTAGTCCTCGACTCGTCCGCCTTATTAACCCCCGGTGACCAGGAAATTCTCGCCCGCGCCGCCGCCCAAGGCCGTCATCTTGTGATCGCCAATAAGTCCGATTTGCCGCCTGTCGCCGACGTCCCCGATGGCGCCATCGCCCTCTCCGCCGCCACCGGCGCGGGGATCGATACGCTCCGCCAAGCCGTGCTCCACGCCATCGGCCACGCCGCCCAAGCCGAACACGAATTCGCCTTCATCACGTCCCTGCGGCAGGAGCAACTGCTGGCCGAATGCCTGGGAAGCCTGATCGCCGGGCGCCTCGCGGTGGAGGAGCACATTCCGCATGAAATGCTCCTCATCGATCTTTACGGCGCTCTCTATCCGCTCGATGCCATTACCGGTAAGACCACCGCGGATGACATCCTGAATCGGATTTTCTCGACGTTTTGTATTGGGAAGTAAAGCCTACTCGGGGACGAGCGTCGCCCGCAGCGAGATCGGCACCGCCGCCAGCGCTTTCGATATCGGGCAGTTCACTTCCGCATCCGCCGCGATCGCCTGAAACTGCTCGTCCTCAATGGCCGGCACCACCGCTTCCATCACCAAGTCGATCGCGGTGATTGAAAACCCGCCGCCAGCCGCCGGTTCCAGCTTCACCGCTGCCGTCGAATGCACCTTTTTCGGCGCGTACCCCGCCAGCGTCAACGCAAACGAAAAGGCCATCGAGTAGCACCCCGCGTGCGCCGCCGCCAGTAGCTCTTCCGGGTTCGTCCCCGTGCCGCTCTCAAAGCGGGACTGGAACGAATAAGGGCCCGTGTAGGCGCCGCTGCCGAATGTAATGCTCCCCGCACCCGTCTTCAAATCGCCGAGCCATTCGGCATTCGACTTACGTACAATCATGGTTAAAATCTCCTGACACGTTCGATGAGCCTTGCTTGGATCCCGTCGCAAGTTTCTGCTCGGTTTACTAACTGATAATCCCATTCCGAATCGCAAATCGTACCAAGTCTCCCGTCGAATGCAGATTTAATTTCTCCATCAACCGGCTCCGGTGCGCCTCCACCGTATAGACACTCAGTTTTAGCTGATTCGCAACGTCCTTATTGGTCTTACCCTCGGCAATCAACTGCAAAACCTCCCGCTCTCTCGCCGTCAACAGGTCCATTGGATTCGTCACATGCTTCCGGTAGTCGGTTAGCACCGCATCCGCCACGGACGGGCTTAGGTACGCCTCGCCGCGCGCCACGGCCCGGACGGCGTCCAGCAGCGCGTCATCATCGGCGTCTTTCACCAGATACCCCTTCGCGCCGGCCCGCAACATCTCCCGCACATAAACGGCGTCCCGATGCATACTCAATGCCAAAACACGGCTCCGCGGAGAGATGTTCGCAATTCGCCGCGCGCCCTCAATTCCATTCAACCCCTCCATGTTGACGTCCATTATCACCACGTCCGGCTGCGTCCTTTCGGCCTCCGCCACCGCTTCCAGCCCGTTTTTCGCCTCCGCCACCACCTCCATATCCGGTTGGGCGCTCAGGATCATGCGGATCCCTTTGCGAACCACCGTATGGTCATCCACCAACAGGATTCTAATGTTCCTGGTCGAGGTTTGCATTCCCGTCTCCGTTTTCCGCGTACCGCGTGGGGGCCTGCACCTCCAGGCGCAACCCCCCTCTTTTGCAGTTCGCCGCCGTTAACTCCCCGCCTACATGGCGAGCCCGGGCCCGCATGCCAACCATTCCCAAACTGGGCTTTTGTTGGACTTCCACTGGCATTCCGCACCCATTGTCTTCAACGCGTAACAGAACACGGTCCCCGCTGGTGTCCAGCCGCACAACGACCTCCGTCGCCCCGGAATGACGGGCAATGTTCGTCAATGCCTCCTGCGTAATCCGGAATAGTTGCGTTTCCTGTTGCTCATCCAGCCGTCGCGGGCAGAACGACCAGTATTTTACGGCGATTTGCGTCCGTTCGGAAAATCTCTCCGTCAACCAGCGCAATCCCGCGTCCAGTCCGAAATCGTCGAGGATCACCGGGCGCAGCAACTGGCTCAACTCCCGTACGCCCGTCAGCGCGCCCTCCAGAATTTCGACACACTCCGCACGATTCTCAACGAATCCCGGTCCGTCCATTCGTTTCAACATGCTCCGGAGTCCTGTCAACGACTGGCCCAGTTCGTCGTGCATTTCATGGGAAAAACGCCGCGCCACCACTTCCTGATCCTGTAGCATCTGCCAGGAAACGCGGTCCAATTCCTCGGCGTGCCACGCCAAGCGTCGAAAAGCCCGGCGCGTTGTATAGATAGTCACGAACCCACAGGCGAATGCCAGCAGCAGGCAAATCCCCAAAACCAATTCCAGTTCATCCAGCAGGTCCTGGGATTGCTGCTCAATACGCGCTTCCAACTCGGCCCCTCGACCGGAACTCACAAAATGGCCCCGCACCAACTCCTGCGCGTAGCCGTGTATTGATTTTGACCCTTGATAGCCGACATAGGCGGCCCCGATTACCAGAATCACAACGAGCGAGAATCCGAAGGCTAGAACACGCAACACGTTCTGCTCCGTAAAAGCTTCGCGTCGTGACATGCTCCCAGTCTAAAGGCAGCACCCGCCGGGAACACCACTCGCTTCGGGGTACCCCCCAGAATTCGGGCGTTCTGCTGCCCTCCCGAGGGGATGTGTAAACCGCCCACGCCGCCGCAAGCTAGATGTAACGGTTGGCTGAGCCGGCCCACGGAGAGTGTAAAAATGTTCGCAAACACCTGGAAATCGGATCTCGGGTCCGGCTTTTTAGTCTTCCTGATCGCCCTTCCGCTCTGTCTTGGCATCTCCATGGCCAGCGGGTTTCCTCCGACTGCCGGTATTCTGACCGCCGTCATTGGGGGCCTGCTGGTCTCTTTCATGGGGAGCGCCCGCCTAACCATTAAAGGGCCAGCCGCGGGACTCATCGTCATCGCCCTGGGCGCGGTGACCGAGCTTGGCGCTGGAGATAACATTCTTGGGTATAAACGGGCGCTGGCCGTCGGGCTGATCGCCGGTCTGATTCAGATCGTTTTCGCTTTAACCAAGGCGGGCGTCGTTGGCGACCTGATGCCTTCGTCGGTGGTTCACGGCATGTTGGCGGCGATCGGCGTCATCATCATCTCAAAGCAGACGCACGTCGCCCTGGGTGTCGTGCCGGAAGGGAAAGAGCCGCTTCATCTGTTGGCCGAGATTCCGCACAGCATCCTGAATCTGAACCCGGAGGTGTGCTTTATAGGCATGCTGTCGCTGCTGATCCTGTTTGGCCTGCCGATGGTAAAGACGAAGTGGATACGCCAGATCCCGGGTCCGATGCTGGTTCTGATGGCGGCCGTACCCATCGGCCTGCTCTTCGATCTGGAACACGAGCACAATTATTTCCTCTCCAATCACCTGTTCCACGTCGGCCCGAATTTCCTGATTCGCCTTCCCGGTTCGCTGGCGAGTTCCATCGCCTTCCCGGATTTTTCAGCAATTTTCAGCGCCGCTTCCATCAAATACATCATCATGTTCGCGCTTGTTGGCAGTATCGAATCCCTTCTCAGCGTCTCCGCGGTGGATTCATTGGATCCCGAAAAGCGGACCAGCGACATGAACAAGGACCTGCTGGCCACCGGCATCGGCAACACGATAGCCTCCGCCTTTGGCGGTTTGCCGATGATCTCGGAAATTGTCCGCAGCAAGGCGAATATCGACAACGGCGCCAAGTCGCATCTTTCGAATTTTTTCCACGGCATGTTTCTGTTCCTCTCACTGGCGCTCATCCCCGGCCTGCTGCAGAAGATACCGCTAGCGGCGCTGGCCGGCATGCTGATTTACACGGGCTTTCGGCTGGCATCGCCAAAGGAATTTGTCCACGTTTACAAGATCGGCGCCGAGCAGCTCCTTTTGTTTGTCACCACGTTAATCGTCACACTGGCCACAGACCTGCTGATCGGCGTCGGCGCCGGACTGGTTCTGAAAGCCGCGCTGCACCTGAAAAACGGGGCTCCCTTGCGTAGTCTCTTCAAAGCGATTGTGAAAGAAGAACGGCGGGGCGACGAACTGGTGATGCACGTGCATGAATCGGCCATCTTTACGAATTATTTGGGCTTGAAGAAGCGGCTGCTCAGCCTGGACGCCAGCGTGAAAACCGTAGTCATCGATTTCGAGAATGCCTGGGTAGTGGACCACACGGTGCTTGAAAAGCTGCATGGCATTGAGCGCAGTTGGCCGGACCGAAAACTGATCATGACGGGCCTGGACGATCACCAGCCGATGTCCTCCCACCAACTGGCCGCGCGCCGGAAAGCCCGCCCCGCGGTGGCTGCTTGAGCGAGCATTCCAATCCGAAGGACCATTTGCGCCATGTGCTTCAACATGTGGCGCATTTCCTGCCCGCGCAGGGCCCGATTGGCGTCTTCATACACCACAACACTTTGCATGCCTTTCAGCACCTTCCTTTTGAGAAGGCAGTTCTTGAGGCGTCCCACCTATTCCACACCGAACCGTACATGCCGGAGGACAAGTACCGTGAGGCGATGCGAAGGGGGCGCCTCCGGCCGGAGGATCTGGAAGCCGTCCTGGCGCGCGAAGTGGACGGCGAAATCGTTCCCGGACTGCGGCACCGTGACCTTTGGCGCGCCATGCTCGATCCAGGTGTACGAATGTTCGATTCCGCCGGCATTGGCTGGCGCATGGAAGATGGCGACCTTGCCGGCGATTTCGAATCCTCCGCGCTGCGTGCGCTTTTCGAGTCGTGCCTGGCAAGAACCGAGGATCCGAATCCGCCGGCTCGCTCCGCGTCGCGAGACATCGACGAAATCATTCATCCGTGGCTGATCCGGTTATCGTCCGTTTTTCTGGATCAAGGCATGTCGTATTGGCCCATGCCGGGCCGCGAGGAAGGATTTTACGCCGCGGTCCGGAAAATGCTCTCCCATCCGGCGGCGATTTTCCCCAGCGGGCTGGTGGGACTGGATAAAGCGTTTCGCGATCAGATCGAGCGGAATCTGGACGCCGCCGACGTGGTCATCGCCTGCCTTGGTCCGGACCAAAATAGCTGGGAACCGCGGCTGCGCGAGGAACTATTGGCCCTGCCCGGCTGGCCCGGGCTGTTTTCACAATTGGAGAACGATCCCGCGCTATTTCCGCACGATGCCGTTCCGTGTTCGCTCGCCGACTTTCTGGCGGTCCGATTGACGATGGCAAAAGTGGCTGGGCTGAATGTACATGCGGCGCCGCCCGCCGCCCCCGCCGATTCTCGCATGATCCGGCTGGCGCGGGCAGCCGCTCTTTACGACGCCGCGCGTCTGGCGAAGCTAACCGCCGCTACCGTTTCCGGCTGGACGACCCAGCGATGGTCGCGCTTCGTGGTGGAAGCCGAATCGTTCGACCATTTGGAACGCCGCCGCATTTATCATGCGGCCTACGAACGTTGGCATGAGCAGGAAATCCTGCTGGGACTGGCGAGCCACCGCCGCAACTTTAACCCGGCCAAACGGCGCGTGGGGCCGGTGGCCCAGGTGTTTTTCTGCATCGACGAACGGGAGGAATCGACGCGGCGGGCGCTGGAGGAAGTGGATCCGCTGGTGGAAACATTTTCCGCCGCCGGCTTCTTTGGCGTGGCCGTCGCCTACAAGGGAATTGACGACGCGCACGGCGTCGCCCTTTGCCCGGTGGTTGTGAAGCCGCAACATGCGGTCCGTGAACGGCCGACGGAGGAAGACGCGCATCTGCACGAACAGCGAGTGTTTCGCCGCCGCTTGTGGGCGCGCATCAGCCGCGGCCTGTTTGTATCTTCGCGTTCGCTGGTGCGGGGAGCCTTGAGCACCGCCATTCTGGGCACGCTGACTTCCGTTCCGCTCATCGCTCGCGTGCTGGCGCCGCGCCGCTACGGACTGCTTCGCGAAGCGCTTAACCGCGCCTTCTTCCCCGAACCGCGCACCGAGCTTACCCTGATGCGGAACGACGAAGAATCGCAGCACGCGGTGGAGGGTTTGCTGCAGGGATTCGCGATTGGGGAAAAGGCCGATCGCGTGGCCAGTGTTCTGGGACCGGCGGGGCTGACGAGGGATCTTTCCCGTCTCGTTGTCATCCTCGGCCACGGCTCCACCAGTCTCAACAATCCGCACGAATCGGCGCACGATTGCGGCGCTTGCGGCGGCCGTCGCGGGGGCCCGAATGCCCGCTTGTTCGCAGCCATGGCCAACCATCCGGAGGTCCGGAAGGAGTTAATTTCGAGGGGCATCGTCATTACCGCCGACACCTGGTTCGTGGGCGGATATCACGATACGTGCAGCGATGACATCGTCTTATTTGACACGGAACAGGTTCCGGTAAACCATCAGCCGGATCTGAACGCCATCCGGCAATCGTTCGATTTGGCTCGCGCCCGCGCCGCCCACGAACGCGCGCGCCGTTTCGAATCCTGCTCAACCGATGCGGATCCGGCCGGCGCGCTCTGGCATGTGGAAGAGCGTTCCGAGCATCTGGCGCAGCCGCGCCCTGAGTACGGCCACTGTACAAATGCGGTTTGCATTGTCGGCCGCCGCGAATTGACTCGCGGATTATTTCTGGATCGCCGCGCTTTCCTGGTTTCTTATGACCCTCGGATCGACCCGGAGAACGAAAGCCTGGCACGGCTATTGGCGGCCGTTGTCCCCGTTTGCGGCGGTATCAGTTTGGAGTACTATTTCTCCTTCGTCGATAACGAGCGCTACGGCTGCGGCACGAAACTGCCGCACAACGTAACCGGGCTGGTGGGCGTAATGAACGGCAACTCTAGTGACTTGCGCACCGGTCTCCCGCTGCAAATGGTGGAAATCCACGAGCCCGTACGGATCCTTTTCGTGATCGAAACCACGCCGGAACGGCTGGAAAAAGTCATTGCCGGTAATCCGACAGTGCGGGAGTTCGTCGTCAATCGCTGGATCCGGATGGCGGCGATAGATCCGGAGACCGGCCAGATTCGAATCCGGAGGGACGCGGGATACGAAGATTTGGAAGGCGAGATCAAATCGCTGCCAACGGTGAAATCATCCGTCGATTGGTACAGGGGGAAATTGGAGCACCTTCCCATGGCCGTTATACAGTCCGCCGAAACGGCAAGGAGCGGCCGTTGACACTCACCCAATCGGTTCTATTGACCGTGGTATTGGCGCCGGGCACCATCTTTGCCTTATTCTCGATCCTTTGGTTGCTCGGCTGGAATGCGCCGGAGCGAGCCCTGACACGCCTTACCGCCCTGGTCTACTCGCTGGCCATCATTGCCGTTGCCTGGCTGGCCTGGTCGCTGCGATCAAGCGGCCTCAAGTCCATCGTAGTCCCCCTGGGCGACTGGTTCACCGTGCATGATTATCACTTTCCGCTCGTACTCCTCGCCGACGGGCTGTCGCTGCCGTTTCTGGCGCTAACGGTCATGCTGGTTGGTCTGATCGGCCAATTCTCGGCCACTTACCTGCACCGCGATCCCGGATTCGCACGGTTCTATATTCTGCTGCATCTGTTCGCGTTTGGCGCGATGCTCATTTTCTCGGCCGGTTCCTTCGACCTGGTGATCGCTGGCTGGGAGATGGTTGGGTTGACGTCGGTATTACTGATCTCCTTTTTCGCCTATCGTCCCGGACCAGTGGAAAGCGCACTGCGCGTTTTCATTGTCTACCGGGCTTGCGATATCGGCCTGATCACCGCCGCCTTCACGATGCATCGCCTTGCCCACTCATCGTCTTTCGCCAATGGAATGCCCCATTTGTCCGGCGGCGATGCGACCATAATGGGCCTCCTGCTGTTGCTCTCGGCCGCAGGCAAATCGGCCCAGGTCCCGTTCTCCGGCTGGCTGCCCCGAGCGATGGAGGGACCCACGCCGTCGAGCGCCATTTTCTACGGCGGCATCTCCGTGCATGCCGGCGCCTATCTGTTGCTTCGGGCGCAGCCGATTTTGATGGAGTCGCCGTTTACCGCAGCCGCCGTTGTCGTCATTGGTCTTGTAACGGCGGTCCACGGAACCATTGTCGGGCGCACTTGCGCGGACGCCAAGACTTCCCTGGCTTACGCGTCGCTGGCGCAGGTGGGCGTCGTATTCATGGAGATTGGTTTCGGCTGGACATGGATTCCGGTGATGCACATCCTGGGTCATGCCATGGTCAGGACCTTGCAGTTCCTTCGCGCGCCGTCCATGTTGCACGATTATCATCAGGTGCATGCCGCCGCCGGCGGCCACCTGGGGAAAACCGGTACACATTGGGAATCGATGATTCCGCAGGGGTTGCAGCTATGGCTTTATCGCATGGCGATTGACCGTGGACATTTGGACACGTTAATGGAACGAGGATTTGTGCAGCCTTTGGTGCGGATATCGCTGTTTCTGGCACGCATGGATCGCATGGGCTTGCCTCCCTCCGGCGATGTAAATAAGCGAGCCGCGACGAACCAAGCGATGATGGCGCCTAACCAGGGGGCAATCGATGGCTGAACTATCCTTTCCGCTCATTTCGGCCGCGATCGGGATTCCGGCCTTGGCCGCCGCCACCGCCGCGTTCGGCCATGATCAACGAGCGCGCCTAGCCGGGGTGGCCGGGTCGGCCGGGGCCGCGTTGTGCGCGATCGAGTCTTTGCGCGAAGTGCAGGCCGCAGGCGGTGCGCGGCTGGCCGAACCCTGGGCGCTCAGCCTGTTCACCGCCGATCCATTAAACGCAACTTTTCTGTTGCTTTATTCCTTGCTGACGATGGGAATCCTGATCCTGGCTCCGCGCCGGGACACGAGCGCGAAAATCACTGGCGCCACGTTGGTGGTTCTGGCCGCCACGCTTGCCGCTTACGGGGCCGACAACCTGTTGGTGCTGGCCGCGGCGTGGATTCTGTCCGCACTGCCGTTCATTCTTGGACCGTTTACCGGGACTTGGCGGCCCCGCGCTGGCTTGGCGGCGTCGTGCCTGGCGATACTGGGCGCCCTTGGTATCATCGCAGGCGCGGCCCACGCCGCGGGCGCCGCCGACCCGTTCTCGCTCGCGGAGTTGCAAGGCCACAACTTCGGCGGCTCCGCGGCGTTCGCTTTGCTCATCATTGCCATCGTCTGCCGCAAAGGCATTTTTCCCGCGCATGCATGGATTGAGGACGCCGCCGAAGCCGGTCCTGTTCTGCCTGTATGCCTGTTCATAAACGGGCACTTGGGCGCATTCCTGCTGGCCCGCGTGGTTATTCCGGAATTTCCACTTTCAGCGCAGGGTGCATTTCCCATACTTTCCGATTTGGCTTTATTCACCGCCCTCTACGCCGCCGTCCGCGCCGTTGCCGAATCCGATGCGCGGCGCGTCCTGGCGCTGCTGGTCCTCAGCCAGTCCGCCTGTATTCTGGCTGGTCTGCAGAGCGCGACGCAGGAAGGAATCACCGGCGCTCTGGTTCATTGCATGGTGGTCGCGGTGGCTACTACGGGCCTGTTCAGCGTGCTCCGCCTGATGGAAGTCCGCTTTGGCCGCTTATTCACGTCGGATCACTTTCTGGGCTTGTCGGAATATACGCCGCGACTCGCCGTGTTTTTTGTAATCTGCGGGCTTGCCCTTGTCGGTCTGCCCGGCACGCTTGGTTTTTGTTCGGAAGATCTGCTGATTCATGGAACGCTTGTCAGTCATCCGCTGATTGGATTTTTGCTGCCCCTGGCGACTGCGATGAACGCCGTCAGCCTGTTCCGTCTGTTCTCAAAGATGTTCCTCGGGACCCAGAAAACAGGGATTCACGGCATCGGCGATGCGATCCCGCGCGAGCGCTGGGTTCTTTCAGTTATTGTGATATTCATCGTCGCCGCCGGTGTTATGCCAAGCGCCGTACTTGCCCTCCGTCGCAACGCGGCTCAAGCCTTAAACGCCCCTGCGGTAACCCATCCCGCCACAATCGCCGGCAATCGCTAATCATGCGGTTTTACTCTGTCCTGGTTTTCACCGCTGGACTATCCGCGCAGCAGACTATCTTCGATGTCCCCTCGGCCGATGTCGCCGTCCAGCACGATTGGTTTTATCAGCACCAGACCGTGGCTCGCGCGTGGTCTCCGGAACGTCATTGGATCCAGACAAACGCCTACGGCTACGGTGTCGGATTGCACACTGAGCTCGATGTTACCTGGTTCAATCTCGACCTGACGGCGCCTCGACTTTCCAATGCCAGCGTGGGCTTCAAAACCAGCCTTCCGGTTATCGGCGAGCACGCTCGATTTGTCTTCGGCGATTTAGTGCAAGTGGACGGTTCCGGCCACATGGGCAACTGGGCGTACTCAATGCTGCAACTTCAAACGCGGCGAACAGGGACACGCCTGACAGGCGGAATCTCTTCGGGAACGTCTGTTCTCTTCGGCGAGAAAACCACCGGCGTGCTTGGCGGCGTGGAACAACCCATCGGACGGCGTTGGATGTTTCAGGCGGATTGGTTCAGCGGCCGTCACGATCTGGCTTATGCGATACCCGGCCTGGTCTACAAATTCCACTCGCACTGGATGGCCTCTTTCGGTTATCAAATTCCGAACCGGCACGCCCACGGGTATCGCGCCGTGGTGCTGGAATTGACTCGCTTCTGAACCCGCTACAATCATGGCGTGAGCAACCCCGAGCGAAAAATCCATCCCTCCACCGCCGTCCTGACCGCCGGCTTTGACCCCGCTCTATCCGTCGGCTCCGCCCGCCCCGCCGTCTTCCGTTCCAGCACCTACGTCTTCCCCTCCCCCGAAGCCGCCGAGCGCGCCTTCTCTATCCTCGGCGGCCGCGTCAAACCCGAACCCGGCGAAACCGCCGATCTCATCTATTCCCGTTTCAATCACCCCAACGCCGAAATCGTCGAAGCCCATCTTCTGCCGCTCGAAGACGGTGCCCAGGCCGCCGCCGTTTTCAACTCCGGCATGGCCGCCATCATGACCGCGATTATGGCCCACACCCGCCCCGGCGACGCCATTGTCTACACCGTGCCCATTTACGGCGGCACGCAGTCGCTCATTCAAAACTTCCTCGAACCGTGGGGGATCCTCGGCGTTCCCGTTGCCGGCGGCGATAGCGCCGCTCTCGATAGCGCGATCCAGCATACGCCCCACTGCCGCATCGTCCTCCTTGAATCTCCGGCTAATCCCACGCTGACGATGACCGACATCGCCCGCGCCGTCGATTCCGCCTCCCGCCGGGATCCCCGCCCGCTCGTCATGGTTGACAACACGTTTCTCGGCCCCGCGTTCCAGCATCCGCTGGCTCTCGGCGCCGATATCGCTCTCTACAGCGCCACCAAATATCTGGGCGGTTTCTCCGATATCCTCGCCGGCGTCGCCATCTGCAAGGACCCCGAAATCATGCGGTCCATCCGCGCCCGCCGCAGCCTGTTCGGCAACATCCTCGCCCCCGATGAATGCTGGATCCTAGACTCGCGCCTCCCCACTGTTCATCTCCGCATGAACCGCCAGTCGAAGAACGCTCAACGCATTGCCGAGCGTCTTGCCGCGCACCCCGCCGTCAACAGACTCTACTATCCATCGCTCTTCACCGATCCCGAACAAATCCGCATCCGTGACGCGCAATGCGACTACCCCGGCGGCATCTTCTCCGTGGATTTGAAGGGTGGAAAGCCCGCAGCATTCGAGTTCCTCCGCCATCTGCAAATCGCCCGCAATGCCGTTAGCCTGGGCGGCGTGGAAACACTGGTCTGCCATCCGCGGTCTACCACGCACTCCGCCGTCAGCCAGCAGGAATTGCAGCTCTCCGGAGTCGTTGACGGCCTTGTTCGCGTAAGCATTGGCATCGAAGATTGGCGCGATGTTCTTGCCGATTTTGAGAGCGCGCTGGATCGGGCGGCGAAGCTCATTCCAGGTTAGACCGCTCATCAAATTGGCAATTATTGCCAGTCATGCTGGATTGGAAGGGTCGAAGGTCAATTCATGCCAACACGGAACGTCAACCTTACAGAGCATTTTGATGATTTCATAAAGACCGGCATTACCTCTGGGCGGTTCAGCAACGCGAGTGAGGTCGTGCGGGAAGGTCTTCGGCTATTGGAACAGCGGGAGCAGGAAGATCAGGCCAATATCATATGGCTCCGCGCCGCCGCCAAGGACGGCTTTGATGCGATTGAGCGCGGCGATTACGTCAGTCTGCATTCCGAGAAAGAGATCAAGGATTTTCTGAGGGAGATCCACGAAGAAGTTTCTGCCGACTTGGCCGCTGAACGCCACGGTCGCTAAACGGCCGCGGTTTGACGTTCATGTTACGGGCCCGGCCCGGCGTGATATAGCAGCCGCATTGATGCAAAGCCGTCAGCAGTTCGGCGCGGCTGCGTCTCTGCGATACCGAGCCCTTGTTCTCCAGGCGCTCCCCGGTATCGGCGAAGACCCTGAACGCTCAGGCTCGACGGAGCGGCCGGAGATCATGATTGATGGCGCCCGGACATACCATCTTTCGTTCAGCCGCGGAAGGGTGGGAAATCCAGGGGGTGAAAGCGCCTCGGCATTTTCAACTGTACCGTCGCCGGGAGGATGAAGTCGAGATAGCGAGACTTCTCCATGACGCCCGCGATCTTGAGCGGCAAGTTCCGGAAGAATTCCGGCGATCCAACTGAGGCTGAAGCCGTCCGCGTGCTTTAGACTGTCACCTCATATTCAAAGTCCTTGCGCTAAACTTCGCAATGTGCGAAACTGATATTGTGAATGTCATAGGCCGGAGAGAGCTTTTCGCCGCCGCGGAAAAACATCCGGAGACCAGACAGTTCATCGCCGATTTTTATCGGATTGCCCATAGTGCGGAGTGGCGTGACTTAATTGACGTTCGCAAACACTATCCATCCGCCGACCGGGTTGGCCCCGCCTTAATTATTGACGTTTTGGGCAACCGCTTCCGGCTGCTCTTCTGTACGAACTTCATCTACAAGACCCTTTTCTTCAAGGGCCTTTACACCCATGCCGAATATGATCGGGTCCGCCTGGAGGAATTGTGCCCACACTGATAAGCCCGGAAAAATACTGCGTGGTGATCGCCGAGTACGCCATCGCCCCTCGCATGATCGGGTCCCCGGCGGAGTACAAGCGCTCTAAACAGGCTCTGGAACGGCTCCTCTTCCCGGAGCGCAAACTATCGCCTGAAGAGGATGCCATGGCCACGCTCCTGCTCCACCTTGTCGATCTTTACGAACACCGGACCACAACGCCCCCGGCATCTTCACCCCGCCAGGTCCTCCGCCATCTAATGGACCAACGTCAGCTAAAACAGGCCGACCTCGCACCCTTCTTCGGCACTGTCTCCGTCGTCTCCGAAGTGCTCAATGGCAAGCGCCAGATTAACGCCAAACAGGCCCGGAAACTCGCCGATTACTTCCATATCTCCACCGACGTGTTTGTCTAACTCCCTATCGATATACTGAAGGGCACCTGCATGTACTGCGGTCTTCTCCTCTCAACACTCCTCGCCGCCTCGCTCGCGGCCCAAGGCCCTCGGGCCGCTCCTCCTAAACCCGCTGCCCGTCCGCTGCCGGACGGCCCCGGAAAGGAGATCGTCCATCGCGTCTGCGGCGCCACTTGCCACGGCCCGGAAATCATCACCGGCAAAGGCTACACCCGCGACGCATGGAGCAACGTCGTCAATGGCATGGTCGCTCGCGGAGCAAAAGCCAGTGCCGCCGAATTCAGCGATATTGTTGAATATTTGGGCAAGAATCTCCCGCCCCGCTCCGGTACCGCCGGCGCCGGCGGGGTTGGCTTCATCGGCGCCGGTCCGGATGACGCCCATCTTGTCGATCCCGTAGCCGCGGACCGCGGCAAGGTTATCTACAACGCCGAGTGCATGAACTGCCATGGCGAGGCCGCCCGCGGCGGCAAGCAGGACGGCACGGATCTCGTCCGATCCCTCGTCATTCTGAAAGACCGCTACGGAGCCACTCTAGGCGAGTTCCTTAAATCGAAAAAGCACCCCACCACGTCCGGCCGCCTCAGCGCTTCCATCGACGGCGCACAAGCCATCGACCTCGCGCACTTCCTCCATCTCAAAGTCACCGACACGCTCCGCAGCGGCCCCTATTCGCAGCCCATCAACGTGCTAACTGGTAACGCCAAGGCCGGTCAGGAATACTTTAACGGCTCCGGCGGCTGCGCCAAGTGCCATTCCGTCACCGGGGATCTGGCCGGCGTCGGCAGGAAGTACGAACCCGTCGCGCTCCAGCAGAAATTCCTCTTCCCGCGAACGTTTACGCTCGGCCGCGGGGCGCGCAGCGTAGCGCCGCCCAAGCCGGTGACGCTGGCCGTCACCCCCTCCAACGGCAAGACCATTTCCGGCGTCCTCGTACACCTTGATGATTTCAACGCCGCCTTGCGCGATGCCGCCGGCGACTACCACTCCTGGGCCCGCACCGCGACGCTCAAAGTCGTGAAGACCGACCCCTACGCCGCCCATATCGAACTCCTCGACAAATACACCGACACGAACATGCACGACATCGTTGCCTACCTGGAGACGCTCAAGTGAAAATCGCAATCTACCTCCTCGCCGCGGCAACTTTCGCCCAGACCCTCGATCCGGCCAAACTCTCCCAGCCGCCCACCGATAGCTGGCCCTCCTTCAACGGCGACTACTCTGGCCGCCGCTTCAGTCCGCTCACGAATATCAACGCCGCCAACGTCTCCTCGCTCAGTCTCGCCTGGGTTCATCGCATCAACATTCCCTCCACCGGCGGCCCCTTTCCGGGCACGATAAAGGCCTCGCCAGTCGTCGTCGACGGCGTCATGTTCTTCACCGTTCCCGATCACGTCTGGGCCATTGACGCCCGCACCGGCCGCGAGCTTTGGCACTTCGCATGGCCATCCCGCGGCGGCATCCACATCGGCAACCGCGGCGTCGCCGTCTACGGTAAATGGCTCTACTTTGAAACACCCGATTGCAACCTCGTTTCCCTCAATATGAAGGACGGCAAGGAGCGCTGGCACAAGCAGATCTGCGATCCCGATCTACTCTACTACGCGAGCGCCGCTCCTCTTGTGGTCGGCAATCACGTCATCGCCGGCGTCAGCGGTGACGATCTGGATGTGGAAGGCTACATCCAGTCCCACGACCCTGAAACCGGTGAGCGCCAATGGCGCTGGTACACCCATCCCGAGCCCGGCACGCCCGAAGCCAAGACTTGGCCATCCGTCGAGGCCATGATGCACGGCGGTGGCATGACCTGGGGCTCGACCACGTACGACCCGGAACTCAATCTCATTTATTTCGGCACGGGCAACCCCCAACCCGTCGTCGCCCACAAAGGCCGTCTCGGCGACAATCTATTCACCGAGTGCATCATCGCGTTGAACCCCGATACCGGCAAGATGAAATGGTATTTTCAGTCGTCCCCGCACGACACGCACGACTGGGATGCCAACCAGACCCCGGTCCTGATCGATGGGAACATAAACGGTCAGCCGCGCAAACTGCTCGCCCAAGCTTCGCGCAATGGCTATTTCTTCGTACTCGACCGCGTCACCGGCAAGAATGTCGTCACGTCCACTTTCGCCCGCGCCAACTGGGCTAAGGGCCTCGACGCCAAGGGCCAGCCTATTCCCGATCCGTTGAAGTATCCGCAAATCGACGGCGCGCTCGTCTCCCCCAATCAAGCCGGCGCCGCCAACTGGCCGCCGCCCAGTTTCAGTCCCGCCACCGGGCTGTTCTACATCAACGCATCGAACGCCTACAGTGTCTGGTACATCTACGACGACACGGAAAAACCGGAAGGCTGGGGCGGCAATGATCGTGGCGGGTACTCTTCGGCAATGCTCCAGGCCATTGATTACAAGACGGGCAAGCCCAAATGGACCCACAAGTGGGAAGGCCCCGGCGGCCCGCGCAACGGCGTATTGAGCACGGCCGGCAATGTCGTCTTCGCCGCGGATCCGTTGAATAACTTTGTGGCCTTGAATGCCACCACGGGCCAGCCGCTGTGGCGCGCCAACCTCGGCTCCGCCATCAGCAACGGCCCCATCAGTTATCAGCTTGATGGGATTCAGTACGTGATCGCCGGGGCCGGCGACACGTTGTTCGGATTTGCGATGAACGCAAAGTAGGCTACAAAGATCCGGTGTTTTCGTAAATATCCGACAGTGCAATGCTGCATCCGGCGCTCTCGAAATGGCACTGCGCTTCCAGCCCGGCGGACTCCGAAAGAAGCCAGCCTAAGTCCTTTTGACGACGAAACACTTCTACGTGCGGTTCCGTTTGCCACACCAAAGCGTACTCTTCCAACGATGGGAGCAGCCGGTATTGAGCCGCCTTAAATCCCCGATCATGACCCTCCGTTGAGGGCGAAAGCACTTCGATCAACAGCGATGGATTTAACAGCGTGTCTTTCTGGTCATCGGCGAATCGTGGTTCGCCGCAAACCACAACGACATCCGGGTAGGTGTAAAGTCCTCCCGGCGACACGCGGACTCGCAGGTCGCCGGGAATCGCGGAACAGGAGCCATTGCGTAACCCGGCATACAACGCAACCGTCATATTTCCGACGATGCGCCCATGAATGAAGGACGCGCCGGACATCGCGTACATTTGCCCGTCGTAAAACTCGCTTTTTTCCGTCGCGCCACGTTCGATGGTCAAGTACTGCTCGTCGGTCAGACGAGGCTGGGGAAGAGCAGCCATGTCTTTATCCTAACCCGGCTTCGCTCAATCTCCACGCAGAGCGACTAGGGGGTCTAGCGTTGAGGCACGCCAAGCTGGTATTAATGTCGCCGCGGCAGCTACAACCAGCAGCAAAAGACCAGCCACAACGAAGGTAATCGTGTCCGTCGCGGTAACTCCATAAAGCAAGCCGGAAAGAAGCTGGGTTGCGGCAAGTGCAAGCGCAAAGCCTATTCCCATCCCGGCGGCGGCAAGCCCTACCCCTTGAGCGAGGATCATCTGAATCACGCTCGCCCGGCCGGCGCCCAGTGCCATTCGAATGCCGATCTCGTGGGTTCGTCGCGCCGCCGCGTGGCTCATCACGCCAAAGATGCCAATTGCGGTCATCCCGAGGGCCAGACCTGCGAAGAGAGTTAGCAGCCATGTCTGGAATCTGCGGCCGGCCGTTTGGATTTCAAGCTGCACCCGCATCGGCGTTAGGCTGGCAATGACTGTCCGCGGATCGATGTCGCGCACCGCCGTGCGAACACTGGCAATCAGGTTCTCCGGTGGCATTAAGGTCCGAACGACCCAGTCGATCGCCGGTTCGGACTGCCGATGCCACAAGAATACGTGCGGGGTAGACTCCCGCTCGACACCCTGGCGGCGCGCGTCGCCGACCAGGCCGATTACTGTGATCCAATCATCGTTCCGGCCTCGCCGGTCTTGCCCCCTTGAAGCGCCTCCCGATGGGATTCCGATTGGGCCAGTATCGCGTGGCCAGGCTCCGATCAATGACGGCCACCAGGTTGGAACTCTCAACGTCCCGATCCGAAAACAGCCGCCCCGCCAGTAGCTGAATGCCCATCGGGCCGGAAGCCGCCGGACCCAGCTTCATGGAAATGCGGGTGGAACACGATGTGCGCGCCGCGGCGAGCGGCCCATCGGACCGTCTCCGGATAGCGCCAACCTTCATGGCAAATGGCGACTCCGAATTTCAGCGGCCCGGTCTGGAAAACGTGCCTCCCGGCACCGGGCGAATAGGTTCCATCCTCGGAGGGATCGAGTTGAACTTTGTCCTGGAAACCGGCGATCGTTCCATCGCTGTTGATGACCAGAGCCGTGATTCGAAGCACATCGTCGACAACGCGTTCGGTGCCAAGAACAACCGCAAGTTTCGCCTTCGCGGCCGCCGCCGCAATCGCGGACCCAGCGCGTTCGAGGAACTCGGGATCCGGCGGCGGCAAAAACCTCCCTACGCCCCGGTAACCGGGAATGTAGCCTTCCGGAAAGCAGATGAGGCCGGCGCCTTCGGCGGACGCCGCAGCGATAGCTTGCCCGGCCAACACAATCGACTCCTCCGGACTTGCCGGGATTTGGAGATTGGCAAGCGCAATTCGAACGGTACTCATTCAGGCGCGAACCACCGGACTATCTGTGGCAAGCCCAAGCCGTTCATGGCAGAAGTATTCAAAACGAATGCCAAACGTATGGCGGGTCTGGTCCCACGCGGCTTGCAGTCTGGAACTCTTCGCCCACCGTGAGAAAAGCATCGCCCACCCCCTGTTGTCCGGATGGTCCCAGAAATCGTCAAGACGCAGGTCCAAAAACACGCACTCCATGAGTTGCAGTAGTTCCAGGCACATACACTTTTCGTCCGCGGCCAGCGGAGCGCTTTGGACCGGGGCGGACTTGTCAGCCATCAGTTCGGCAAGGAGTATCCCCAATCCTGGCGCTGCCCGGAATTTGTCCCAAATCTCGTTCAGCATCTTCGAGTGATTGATGAATGCCTCGCTATTGAACCCAGCCGGGGTCCAAAGGTTAAATAGTTTGGCTGCTATCTCGTACATTTCCGGAAGTCCCTCGGCCCCGCGGAATGTGCGATCGGTGATGTGATACCCCAACCGCCGGTAGCTTTCAAACTGATCCTCGCTAAAGAACTGGTCGGCCGTGGATTGATGAGGAAACGCGGGATGGCTCGATCGGTACTGTTCTATCTCCGCGCTTTCGTCCCCGGTTATGGAGGCCTTCAGGTAGATGAGATACCCCTCGGTTCCATTGCTGTAAATGATTTTTCCTACCGCGCAGTGCGCGCGGCTTTGTTCAAGATCGGTCATCTTGCGAATGGACCCGACATCCAACTCGATCTTCGCTCCGAAGTCCGTTTCGCATAGGCGGATTACATTGCCGAGACTCCCGAACGCCAGTTCCGAATCGCACTCGGCGTCGGCGGCGATAATCACCCGCGCGCGCCTGCGGACGAGTTCGTAGATTCCCAGATTCTCGAAGTGGCCGCCGTCGGAGACGTTGACAAACTTACCGTCTTCATCGGCTAGCCCGAACAGCTCGTAGAATAAATACGGAACACTGAAATTCAGCCACGGCTTAAACCATTTTTTCCCTGCAGGATTCGGAAACCACCACCCCAACCTGACGTTGAACATGGTGAGAAGAAAAGCCACCAGCGGCGATGTGTTGTACCCCATGTTCGGGCTCGCGGCGGCGCCGGAGACCGCTACCGCCTGGCCCAGGGTCACCCCTCCCGCGAAAGCGCCTTCCAACCTCTTCGGCGGCTTCGACGAGTCCGGCCATTCGGTTTGCGGCGTGGGCGCGAAACCGCCCCGCTCGCGATAAAATCCGCAGCGCAACGGCGTCATCGTGAAGGATGCGCTCTGCCGTGTATGGACCGCCAGATCGGAACTGCCTCCAAGATTGAGCGTGCAGTTGACGATCGGAAATGGTCCCGCAAATGGCTCATCGTTGTACCCGGCCGGGGGGTGCGCATAGCGCAGATGATCCAGCGGAATCTCATCCCCGATATCGAAGCCGGTGAAGGGATGGGGGCTGCGCATTTTCGGCATCCAGCGTGTCGCGCCCAAATAGCAGCGGACCAATCGGTTGCGGTAAAACTGATTCAAGCCAAAAACATTGATTTCAATTCTCCAGGAAAGAACAAGGCCGATGAGTAGCAGCGCGCCGAGGACCCAACGTAAATTGGACCATTCAGTAATCGCATACTGCACCGCCCAGTAGTCGACGTCTGGATTGTCCATGAAGATCAGCGCGAGCAGGTTGTGCAGCAACGTCGATACGGCGAGTACACTGCCGACGATGAACGTAAAAGCGCCGACAAGCGCAATGTTTTCTATAGCCGCCGACGATCCCGCCGGTTTGCGGCGGCCGTTAGACTTACCGTCGTTGCCGGCGAGCAATCCGGATGCCACAGTTCCTATCCACCCGAGTACTGAGACCCACGCCACCGAATCATGCAGCGAGAATAACTTCTTCACCCACAGCGGTCCGAATACGGAAGCGATGCCAAACGCCATAAAGACAACACCCCAAATGCTCATCACCGATCCGAAGCGAGTCCACCACTCCCGCGTCCAATCGAGCGGCGCTCGTCCCAACAATCCGATGAATACGACCACAGACGCGGAAACCGCGAACAGGGACAGGGGCGGCCCAGAGACGTACGCGTACCAGATGCTCTCGTGGAGGCGGAACTCGCCGAACAGGCGGAGAATTCCGCAAAAGGCGAGATACATCACACCCACGCCGGCCGCCGCGACAGCCGCCGACGCGAAGGCCCGCTCGATAGTGGCGGCGCGGGTAGAACACCAGGCAAGCCAACTTGCGAGGCGCTTACCAAGCCCGGTGGCAACCTTCGCTTTGGCGACGCGAGTGGAACACCAGTCAAGCCACACTGCAAGGCGGTTAGTATGCCCGGTGGCAGCCTTCCCCTCCGCGGCGCGAGTAGAACACCAGGCAATAGAAAACATACAGATTACCAGAACCGCTAGCAGCACTTGCGGTTGGAGTGTTCCCCCCAATTTCCAAATGATCTTGGAATACGCTAGAGCGTCCTCGGGGTTCCAACTATTCACCAGTTCCCAGAACAGTGCGGCGGCTAAGAACGCCCCGATCCAGGCGAGGGCGGCGCCGGCCCTTGGTGTCCAAGTGTTGGTCATCCTTTCAGCCTTGTGAAAATTACGGCAGATCAACACCGTAAGGCCAACAAGAACCAGTCCGAGAACGGCCGCCGATAAGACGTGAAAGTCTCCGCAGAACTTGAAAACCCGCTCAAGACCCTGCGCTCCGGCAAGCAGGAACATCAGCCAGACGACGGCGGTGAGCTGAATCAAAACTGCATTTCGTATCCAGGTCCCCCATATCGCCCATGTGTCGACGCTGAGAATGCCATTGTGCGGAGCAAGGTAATTGGAGTAACTCCGCAAATGGTTCACGGAGTCCTCCCAGTTAGTCAGCCGCCCCAGCCAATGATGCGTTCGCCGCACATTGCCAAACAGCCACGCGCCAATATAGCCTCCGCCCGAAACAGTAGATAAGCAATCGACCTTCCGTAATAGGTCGACCTCCTTCAGCCGCTGCAATACGCCAAGGTTGAAAGTCGCGCTGCGAATACCGCCGCCGGAAAAAGCCAGCCCGACCAAATTCTCCACCACGTCCCCGGTACACACCCGCTTACTCCACCCCTCGTCCCGCGCCTTCTTTTCCTCACGCTCTTTCTGTTTTTCACGCTCTTTCTGAGAGTCGAGTAATGGAACATCCCCCGTCTTTGAGGGTTCTGGGGAATGATAGCCGCGCTGTTTGCGTTGATTGGCGATCTCCTCGAGTTCCTCGTCGTATGTCTGCCGCCAAGCAGTTGCGGGCGGGCTAAGAACAAATGGTTCTCCCGCTTTTCGCTTAAGTCCGTCCTCTACGATTTCCACCGCGTTTCGAACGAGGTCGCAAGCGTATCCGAAAACTTCACGGAGGACATCCTCCGATTTCTGAATCTTCTGACTATAGTAGGAGCCGCACGGTTCCGCCGCGGCTAGATACCAAAGCCAGGATCGGGACTTATAGGTCACTCGCCCCGCAGCGGAGATTTCCGCGCGGAGAATTCTTGACAACCAGTAAATCTCGTTCGCGCCGCATCGCGCCGCCAGTGGATTTGTCGCCCTCCAACCCCCTTCTTTCCATTCGCCCTCCCGAAAATCCACGAGTTGTCTGCAACGCACCTCACCGGCTTCATCGTTTAGTTCGAGTGAATGATAGAACTCGTAACGGCTAAACGCCCATTCGCGCAGGCCGATGGAAACAAGCTGAAACAGTTTCTCCTTCTCTTGTCCCCGAACGGTAGGATTCAGTCCCCGGAGCCATAACTCGAATTCCAGCGGGTTGGGGCCGTAATCGTCCAGAAAAAGTTGCGCTATGCCTAACGTGGCGTCGGTGAACTCCTTTCCGCCCTTGCCGCTCAACTCAGTCTCGCGAAGCCCGCTAATCCACTCCCTGAGCGCGTCCGGATTGAAGCCCTTCGCGGCGGAGATAATCTGAGCTTTTCCCAAAAAGCCATCCCCATTCGGCAAGTCGATAAATTTCGCGGTATCTTCCCGGAACCGCGAGGTGTGCATGCTTGGCGGGCTGGGAAGCCCGACGGGAGGATGATTGCAATCGGGAGGCTCGAGGGCAGGCCCTGCGGGCGCGGCGGCCTGACGGCCGTCTTCGACGATCCCTGCAACCCGTCCCGCCGCGAAACGGACGCCAAAGTACAAATAGACGTTCAGATACTGAAAAAATGCGGGGGATTCCCGTACAAGGCTTGGGAACGCCTCGATCCCTTTCAATGCCGCCACGGCCTCCTCATCGGAAGCCTGCGCCAAGAGTTCGAGCTGGGCTATCCGGCCAAGTTCAGCATCCAGATTTTGGCGAAGAATGATGTCGTCGAATTCCGAAACCCCGGTTTCCAAATGAGGTCTAAGAATTCGCCTTCGTTCGGACTCATCCATCTTCCTTAAAAGCTTGTTTAGTGTGGGAAATTCATTGGCGGACATCAACATATATTCTGCTCCGGCGTTGGGAATCGCATCGACAGACACATTATCGCGAAAGACCTTTCCGGCACAACCGGTACCGGCGGAATTGCGTCACACCGTTAATAAGCTGAAGTTCCGCGGTTTAGTTCAATGTGCCAGGTCTAATCCGCCCGCGTTTAGGCGGGCCGCTTTCAGCCACGGTGCTGCTGAAGCCGAACGCAAAGGGGGCTGGCGGAATCTCTGGTGAGCGGCTGGCTCGGGCTTTCTCGTTTCTGGCGCCCACTGCGGCTGTTTGCACCGGGAACGCTTTTCCGGCGGCTTTAGCCGCGTCTTGCGACTTTCAGTCGCTATCCAACCCCCACCGCCTTTAGGCGATGGGGGTTTTCACGGCGCCGCGAATCGCCGCGAATCGCCGCGAATCGCATCGCCCCGCCCCCGTCAGTCACCGTGCCGCTATACCTACCCCTTCAAGAACCGCAAAAACTCCTGCGGATCGCGTGTCAATCCCGGAAACGCCCGCAACGCCGTCCCATCACCATCCAATATCACGTAATAAGGAATCGCCACAGTCTTGTGTGTCTCCTCCTGCAGTTTCAAATTCGCCTCCGACTCGGCATCCGCCCCGTCGGTGTATAACTCGACAAGGACGAACTTACTCATCTCCGCCGCGATCTCCGGCCGCGGGAACATATTCGCCTTCATCAACTTACAATTCGTACACGTATACCCGGTAAAATTGAGAAAGACTAACTTGCCCTCCGCCTTCGCCCGCGCCAGCGCCCCCGGCAAATCATTCTTCGCGAACTGAATCCCGGGCGTCGCCACGCCAGCCGGCGCCCGTGTCGAAGCCGGAACGTAAGCGTCGATTTCCCCCAATGGCGCTCCAAACAAACCCGACAGCAAGAAGAACGCAAACGCCAAAATCAGGATCCCCAATAGCAATCGCGGAATGGAAACCGCCTCGTCTTTCCCTATCCCCTCAAACCGCAGCCAGCCCAGCAGATAGAACCCCGGCATTGCCGTCAACACCACCCACAACGCTAAGAAGCGCTCCCGCGTCAGCAACTCCCAATGCAAAACCAAATCGACGTTGCTTAAATACTTGACCATCATCGCAAACACAAAGAACGCCATGACGACCTTCACGCGCACCAGCCACCCGCCCGATTTGGGCAGCTTTTTCAAGTAAGCGGGAAACATCGCCAGAAAGAAAAACGGGCTCGCCAAACCGGTCGCGAAGGCGGCCATCCCCATCGCCGGTTGCAATTTATCGCCCGTCACCGAAGCCGCCAGCAACGCCCCCATGAATGGTCCGATACAGGCAAACGAAGTCAGCGAAAACGTGAGCCCCATAAGCAACGAGCCTAGATAACCACCGCCTTCGGAAGCCGCGCTCATCTTAGTCAACAAACCTGACGGGATCGTAATTTCAAAAGCCCCTAACATACTCAGTCCAAACGCGAAGAACACCAGGCCAATAATCCCATTTACCCAGGGGTTCGACGATAGGGTCTGCGCGCCTCCGGCGCCCAATAACGCCGATGCCGCCAAACCGATCAGTGTAAACAGCACCACAATCCCCAGACAAAACACGACGGCTTGACGCAGCCCTTCCCCGCGCCCGCTTTCACCCCTGTTCAGAAAGTAGGAGAGTGTAAATGGGATCATCGGAAACACGCACGGCGTAAAGATAGCCGCCAGTCCCCACCCAAACGCCCCCAGCAGGAACCCCAGAAGCCCCTCCTTCGCCGCGTTCCCCGGTGCGGCCGCGGGAGGCGCCGCTACCGTCGAAACCTTCGCCTCTACAAAACCGTCCGGGATCGCACCCAAACCCGCATCCGGCGCCCCCGGATCCGCCACCAACGAACCCGTAATCAATTTCCGGCGCGGCGGCAAGCAGATCTTGTCGTTACACGCACTCGACCGGACCTGTAGGGTAACATCCACCGGCCCCGCTTTCACATCCCCTTTCAAAACCGTATCAATCAAGAACTCGGTCTTCTCCTCGTAGCTCTCCGTCGAGGCCCCCGCCACCGGATCGAACTTAGCCTCGACTTTCCGCTGCAATACCCGCGTGATAGTCACCGCCGAGTCATCGAGCGCAACCACGCGAGTCGCCGTCGGCGTTACCGGCGAAGTTACCGAATAGAGGTGCCAGCCCTTGTCAATCTCCGCCGAGAGCCGCAGCCGCACCGGTTTGCCCGGGGCAACTTTCGGATGTTCCGGCTCCAGCGTGAATCGGACTGCGTTCTGCTGCGCAAATGCGACACCAGCCAGCACTCCGCTGAAAAGGATGAATCGGATCATTCGCACCTCTCACCAATGTAACGCTATCCCGAAACCTCGTAGTTTCATTCCCGGCCGGCGCGGCCATGCGCCAGACCGCTCTCCAGCCGCCGGTTCAAGTCCGATTGCGCAAACTCCGCCGCAACGCGAATCGCATTCTTTATCGCGTTCGCGTTGGATCGGCCATGGCAGATAATCGTGCAACCCTTCACACCCAACAACGGCGCCCCGCCGTATTCGGAATAGTCCACGCGCTTCTTCAACTCCGTGAACGCGTTCCGTGTCAGCAGGTAGCCAATCTTTCCGCTGACGGACGCCTTCAACGCGTCCTGTAGAAGGTGCTTGCCGACTTCGACCAGCCCTTCGCTCACCTTTAACGCCACATTGCCGACGAAACCGTCGCATACGATCACATCGGCATGTCCCGTGAAAAGATCCCGCCCCTCAACGTTGCCAATGAAGTTAATCGGCAGCGCCTTCAGCAATGGAAACGCCGCTTTCGTCAATTCGTTGCCCTTGTGCTCCTCTTCGCCGATCGAAAGAAGCCCAACCCGCGGATTCTCCGTGTGGAAGATTAGGCGCGAGTACAACTCGCCCATCAGCGCAAACTGCGCCAATAGACGAGGATCGACGTCCACATTCGCGCCCACGTCCAACATCACCGCCGGTTTCCCTTTAACCGTGGGAAACACGGAAGCTAGCGCCGGACGGTCCACCCCGCGGACCATCCCATTCACCGTCTTCGATGTCGCCATCACCGCGCCCGTGTTTCCCGCCGAGACAACTCCCTGCGCCGTGCCGTCGTGCATCAGACGGCACGCGACGCGTATTGAGCTGTCTTTCTTCGAACGCAGCGATTTCGCCGCGCCGTCGTCCATCGTCACCACTTCGCTCGCGTGGTAGAGACGGATCGGGAGCTTCTCCCAGCCCGGATGATGCGCCGACAACTCCGCCCGCAGCACTTCTTCCCGGCCAACAAGAATAACTTCAACAGGCAGATGGCGGGCCGCTCGCAGCGCCCCTTCCACTTCCGATTTCGGGGCGTGGTCGCCACCCATCGCATCGACAGCGATGGTCACCAAAGGAGTTGGCACAGGGCCGTCTACCCTTTATTTCTCAGCGACTTCGACTACCGCGCGGCCCTTGTAATACCCGCAGGACGGGCAAACACGGTGCGGCATCTTCGGCGAGTGGCAATTCGGGCACTCCGATTGGCCCGGCTTGGCAAGATGATCGTGGGCGCGGCGCGTAGAGGTCCGGCGTTGCGAGTGACGGCGTTTGGGATTCGGCATCGTTGATCCTTACTTACTAGATTGTTCTCTTACAGTTTCCGCAGCGCGGACCAGCGTTCATCGCTGAGTTGCGTCCGGCAGTGACATTCCGTTTCGTTCCGGTTCTGTCCACAAATCGGGCAGATGCCCTGGCAATCCTCGCGGCAGACTCGCTGCAGCGGAAGCGCCAGCAACACCTGTTCTTGCAAAATGTCGTTTAACTCCAACCCGGGACCATCATAGAAGCCCACATGGCTGTCTTTTGGACCTATCGCAATCTCCGCTCCCGGACTCGTCTCCGGGGAGGGAACATAGACTAGGTCAAACTCTTCTTCAATATTTTTTACAAACGGTTCCGTGCAGCGGTCACATTCCATCCGCAGCGAGACCTGCAACTTACCCCGCACCCGAAGTTCTTCGGTAGAAACATGCAATTCCACGTTGCCGGAGGCATTCAATGGAGATTGCTGCTCAAATTCGGAATCAAATTGGATCTCTCCGATTGGCAGGGACTGCTCAAAGCGGATCGGCTTTTGCTCCAACTCTCGGATATCAAGGAACATACACACGACCACCACTTCGCGGGAGCGAACTTTTCTAGTATACGCTAATGCGCCCCGCCTGCGCAAAGACCCTTCGAAGTCCGTCCTCTAAGGCTTGGCCGCATACGGAATGTCCTTCATTCCATCGTCCATTCCCTCGATTCGTACAAACATCTTCTTCGGCGGAGGCGGAGAAGCCGCTGGAACCAAAGCCGTCGCCGCCTGATTCATCTCCGCCATCCCCGTCATTGGGACGTTCGACTCTACTTTTATCCGTACCGCCAGCCCCGGATCGACCGCTGAAGCCGGGGTAGGCGCCTTCAAATCCACTGGCAGTGCGAATGCCGCCAACATAGGGCCTATCCGTTCGGCCGCTGTACCCGCTGCCATCGGCGCCCCCAATACTAAGGTGCTCTCTTCAATCGACCCCTGCATTTGCGGCAACCAGGACGCGAGGACAAATTTTTCTTTACCGCCCACCGCCCCCTGCAACTGCTTCAATACCGCATCCGCCGTCGCCTCGCTTGTCGTCCAAATCCACATGTTCAAATCCGCCGTTTTCCCCACCTGAACCCCAACGTCGAAGCCGTCCATATATCCAAGGTCTCCCCCGTCGGCCTCTTCGGAAAAACGGTCGAGCGTCTTCGGCCCGAATCCCAGCGGCACGGTCTCACAGCTCACCCAGACCGGATACTTTGCGCCCAAATCCCGCGCTCTGGCAAACAGCGGATTTACCGACGCCAAGGATTCCACTTGCGCCTTGCTCCGTTCCGCCGCCGCCTGTATCGCCAGCCGGGTCCCGATCAATACCGTCGTTCCGCCTCCCGGACCGGTTATCCAAGCCAGATGCGGGTCTCCTGCCGCCGCGCCGGCCGGAGCGGCTATCTCCAGGCCCTTGTACGGCGTCATCCGCGCCCCTTCGCCCATCGCCAACTTTCGCAATTGCGGCAAAGAAAACGAACCCGACAATATCAACACGTCCGAGCGTTTCCCGCTCGCCTCCACCACCGACGACAACAGCAGTCTCTCCGCCTGCTCCAACATCGGAGCCCCCAGCGCTCCAACAAACTGATCCCGGATCTGCCTGCCGTCGGCAGTTTTCGCTAATCTCCGGAAATCGACACCGGCGAGAACTTGCGCTTCCGGGTGGGCGAATCGCCACGCCATCGGCTCCGAAGCCCCGATCGTCGCCGCCGCCAACGCCCCGGCCGAAACGGCCAGCAACGCTATTAGTCCCCGAAATTTTTGAATCAGTTTTCTTATCATCGTCATTCCACCGGAAGCTGGACTTTATTACTCTCAACCTCGTCCTGCCGAGCGCGCAACTCCACCATCCCGGCATTCCATTCGGCGGGTATCGTGAAGCGAATCATAGTAACCCCCACCAAACCCGGCGCCGCGCCGGCGAAATCGGGCGCATACACGACGTCGCCAACCAGGATTTGCGGTAGCGTCCGCAACGGGTTCGGCGGGTTTTCTCCGGCCGGGAATCCGTCAAGGACGCCCCGTTGATAGGCGCCGAAACCCGTGCCCATCAGCACAATTTGCTCACCGCGCTTGGCCGCCTTGTCCGGCGCCGCCAGCGATCCATCCGGCCGCAAAGCCGTCGCCACAAACCGTTCCCCGATCAATTGGCCAAAGATCCCCGGCGCGTTTCGCACCACGGACACTTTTCCGGCAATCTCCGCCAGTGAGCCATTCCGCACCGCCAGCGTATGCTCGCCGTCGGCGAGATCGGACGGCAGAAAAGCGTTCACCTGCTCCGGCGAGACAAACAACAGCGGCAGCAGCCGCGTCCCGATCCGCGCCGTGACGTTCCCGAGCGTCTGCGCTAACGGCCCGTTCGGCCCGGCAACATAAACGTTAGCCAGTCCTGACCCAAAGATCGACACAATCGAACCCGGCGCCACTGCTTTCAACGGCGTCTCCGCAGCCGCGTTGCGAATGCCCGCGCTCGGAATGAAAGGTACTTTGTCCAATTGCGCCCGTACGAGTCTCGGCGCCAGCATAGACACGAAGCCCCCGGCGCTCGTTCCCGACAGGTCGCCCTCCCAGCGGCGGAACTTATAGCCCTCCTCGGCGACGGCTGTTACCTGTACGGTCGTACCGGTCGAATAGAATCCGTCCGCCGAACCCGGTTCCACGCGAAACGTAGCGCCCATGGCCGGATCGGCCAACGCGTGGAAACGGTTATAGGTTCGATAACGAAAACTCAACTGCTGGTCCGCACCGCCGAAACTTACCGTGCGCGTCGCTTCCGCGATGTCGTTCCAGCCGTCAAATTGGATGCGGGAATCCGCTCCCAGCGGCACAGTTTCAGGAACGGACAGCGAAACCGTCGTTCCCGTCGGCCGGTCCAGCGTGCATGGCAGCGGACAAACCGTCCCGTCCACTTGCAATCGCGACCCGGGCTGCGACGTCGAAATCACAACGCGCGGAAAGAGTTCGTAGTTGGCCATCAGCCGCAGGCCGCCCGATTCCGTCTCCTCGGGCGTCGTGATCTGCTGTGTGGCTTCGCCGCCATTCGCCCAACTCAAAAACCGGTACTTGCGGCCTCTCGCGTCGGTTGTCACGGCCGGAGCCGTTACTGTGTGCTTCGTCCCCACGCCCCACATGAAATTATAGGAAGGCCAACTCTCCCGCCCGTCCACGCTCAGCTTTAATCCGGGAGGATTGGTGAGAAACGAAACGCCGGTCCCGCGCACGAAACGAGCCACAATCACCTCTGGAATGTTAACTCCGGAAGCCTTATAAATCGTCCCTTCGCCGCCGCCAATATTGAAACTATCCAGAATCCAGGTCTTACCCGTCAAATCAAGCTGGGTCGCCGGAGCGCCTAAAATGTGGCTCGAACCGTCGGCGAAATCAAATTCCCACGGCGGGATCGGATATAAAGAGCCGGAGTCTCGATAGCGCATTTCAATTTCCTCGGGAAATCGCGTGGGAGTTAAAGTACGGTCCACCATCACTTGCAGACCAGGCGGTTCCGTTCGGATCGTCACTCGCTTCGCCGGAGCAAATCGCGGCGTAAGGACGGCCGGTCCGTTCACTGTATATGTCCGCAGAAAACTGTCGCTGCGCGGAGCGCTATCCACGTTCCACCCCTCAAAAACAAAGCCGCGGGCTGGAAACGCGTTAAGCGTAATGGGGGAATTCTTGGCCCTCCAGATCACCAGCGAATTCGCCACGCACAGCCCATCAATATAGAGCGCGCCGGGTCCGGGCACAATGAATACGCCCGGCGTACCTGTCGGCACTCCCTGCGGTGGAGGAGCGGTTGGCGGCACGGGCGTCACCGGAGGCGGTGTCGGCGCTGGCAATGCCGGCACCGGCACCGGGTTCCCCGCCTGGCCCGAGGCACTACAGAGGATTGGAGTCACGGGCAACGGATCCGCCAACACGTTGTAGAACAGAATGTCGATCCGGTGCTCCACCGTAAACGTCGCCTTCAGCGACAGAAAATTCGGGTCCGCCGTCACCGTTATGGTGGAAGCTGTCCCCGCCTGCAGGACGGTTTTATCATCCGCCCACCCGCCGAAGGTCATTCGCGTCGTATCGCCCGTATACTGCACCAAGCCGGTCCACACCGTGTGCCGGCTGCCTTTCGGCCAGAAGAACGTCGCCGAACTCGTGTATTTGATCCCGTCCACGAAGAACGAAGCCCCCGCCGGTTCCGTAAATATGCGCGTTTGCGTTGTCTGTCCCGGCGCCGCGCCCGCGGCGATGAAGAATGCTGACAGTAGCGTGATCCACTCTCGTTGCATAGAGTCGTTCGGGACACTCCTTCGCCCCTACGTTCTCTTTCGGCAGTACCCGCCGAATTCTGAATAGTGCAAAAACCTTAGTTAGAGTAGAAAGAAGCAAACTTATGTCAAACCCCGCTCCGCTCCCGGCCGTTCCCCTAACAATAGAAGGATCCTGGGTGCTTCATCAACTCCTCCGCTTCGACCAGACGGCCTGGAACAACATCGCCACGCTCCAAAAACGATCGATGCTTCGGGAATTGGTTTTCAAACTCAGGGAATGGGAAGCCAACGAAGCCTTTCCCTCGGCGATTTTCACGATGATTGGCCATAAAGCGGATCTGATGATCGTCCATTTCCGCCAGGACGCGGCTGAACTACATCTTGCCGAACTCCAACTCTTCAGACTCTCTATCGGGTCTTTACTCAAACAAGTTCACTCCTATTTTTCGGTTGTCGAACTTGGCCTCTATGAATCGACGGTTAAGACCTATCGCGCGCTGCTCGACCGGGGCCTGGCGCCGCACACCGAAGAGTGGAACGCCGAAATCAAAGCGACGCTTGACCGCCAGCGCGAAGCCATGGCGCCGCGCATCTACCCGGCGTTTCCCGATCGCAAATACATCTGCTTCTACCCGATGGACCGCCTGCGCGGCGAGAAAGACAACTGGTATTCAGTACCGATTGAAGAGCGGCAGCGGATGATGCACGATCACGGTATGATCGGGCGGCGCTACGCCGATGAGGTGAAACAGATCATCACCGGGTCCATCGGACTAGACGATTGGGAATGGGCCGTTGACCTTTTTGCCGACGATCCGCTTGTTTTCAAACGGCTGATTTACGAAATGCGCTTCGACGAAGTAAGCGCGAAGTATGCCAAGTTCGGCCAGTTTTTCGTGGGCGTCCGCGTGCCTTCCGATGCATTGGAGCAATTCTTAATCGGTTAACAACAGCGCCGTCCGTAACACTTCTTGCGCCGAGGAAATCTCTTCGTTCGTCAAAGTCCGGTCGACGGCCCCGAGCGTAAATCGGAATGTCATGCTCTTCCTATCTTTCGCCGCGTCCACATACTCATACAAATAAGCGGCGTCCACCAAGTTAGAAACACCCACCGCGGCAACCTTGGCCAGTATTTCAGCCGCCAGGCTGCGCCGGCCGCTTACTACCGTAATGTCGAAATCCGACGTCGGAAATCTTCGCAACGGCGAATACTTCACAACGCCCGGCTGAGCCGCCATCATCTCCATCATATTCAAATATAAAACCTGCGCCCGGCCCTTCTCCACCACACCCGGATGGAACTCAAACAACCGGCCCAACTCCGCGCCCTGCCACCAAATCGCCGCCGCTCGATGCGGATGCTCAAACGCCCGGGCCGCCGCTGGCCGCGCCTCGCAGCCCGGCATCAGCACGCCCGCCACGCGCTTCAACTCAAACAGCCCGGCTTTCCCATCGCCGTCCTTCGCAAACAGCACAACCGCGCAACTCGGAATCTCCTCCGGCAATGTACCTTCCCGCTTGTGTATCTCTCGTCCAATTTCAAACAGCCGGAAGTGTTCGAAGTTATGCCGGTTCAACTCAATATTCTTCAAAATATTGGGCAACAGACTCGTACGCAGCAACTCCTGCCCCGCCGCAATCGGGTTCAACACTTGGAGATGATCGGACACAGGCAACTGTAACTGCGCCGCCTGCGCCTCACTCACAAACGAGTAATTGAAAACCTCGGTGAAACCCTGCGCCGTCAATGACCCCCGCAAGCCGCGCTGAAACGTCCGTTCCGGTTGCTGCGGCGGAACCCGGCTCGGGACGCTCGGCGCCACTGGCGGAATGGAAGCGTAGCCGATCATCCGGCCTACTTCCTCCACCAAGTCATCCTTAATCGAAATGTCTTTCGTCGCCCGCCAACTCGGGACCGCCACGGTAAAAACGCCATTCGCGCGCTTGACTCCAAACGCCAAACGCTCCAATATCCCGGCGACTTCATGTTCCGCAACGGCGCGCCCCAACTTCCGCTCCATCCACTCGTGTGTAAACTCAATCGGCGCCGGAGCCGCGGCTATCCGCCAGGCATCGGACAATCCGCCAGCCAGCCGTATCCCCGGGCTCACCAATTCCAACAACTCCACCGCGCGCGCCAGCCCGCGTACCGTATTCTCCGCGTCCTGGGACTTTTCAAATCTCATGGAAGCGTCGGTTCGGAGTTTTAACTTGCCGGACGTCTTCCGCACCGTACCCGCGTGGAAGTTCGCGCTCTCGAGCAACAGCCGCGTTGTTGACGGCGTGATCGCCGATGGCCCTCCGCCGATCACGCCCGCCACCGCCACCGCACCGGCCGCGTCCGCGATCACCAGGTTTGACGGATCCAGCGTGCAGGTAGTGCCGTTCAACGCTTCGCAGACCTCGCCATCCCGAGCCGCACGCACGAAAATCGTATCGCCCTGAATCTCGTCCAGATCGAATGCGTGCATCGGTTGCGACAACTCCGCCATCACCCAATTCGTAACGTCCACAACGTTATTGATCGGATTCAACCCTATCGATTCCAGCCGGTATTGCAGCCACAGCGGCGATGGCCCCACCGTCACATTCTCGAACACCAGGCACGAGTACCGCGGGCAAAGCGCGAAGTCCTGAATGTCCACCTTTATCAGGCCCGGCCCCGCTGGCAGCAACCCCAGATCCACCGGGTCCTTCAACAGCCGCCCCGTAATCGCCGCCACCTCACGCGCCATCCCGTAGTGGCCCCACAGGTCAGGCCGATGCGTCAGCGACTTATTGTCGATCTCCACAATCGTGTCCGGGCGCAGCCCCGCCAATGGCATCCCCGGTTCGTAACCGGTCAATTCCAAAATTCCATTTCCATCTTTACCGATGCCCAGTTCCACCGCCGACGACAGCATCCCATCGCTCTCGACGCCGCGCACCGTTTTCCGCCCTATCGGCCAATACGCCGTCAACATCCCGGCCCGGCAATTTGGCGCTCCGCAAATAACCTGCTTAGTGCCGTACCGCCCGGTGTCGACGGTCGTCAACGTCAGGTGCGTCCCGGCCACTTTCTCCGCCGTCAACACTCGAGCCACGCACACGTCGTCCAACATGGCCCCATGCGGTTCCACGCCCTCGCATTCCGCCGTTTTCAACGTGATCAGCCGCCCCATCTCATCCGCCGGAACGTCCAGACCGTCCACCAGTTCGTGAATCCAGTTATAGGAAAACTTCATCGCCCCTCTTCAAAACTGACGCAGGAATCGCAGGTCGCCGCCCTGCAACTGCCGTATGTCGTCGATCGCGTACCGCATCATCACCAGCCGTGTCAGCCCCAAACCAAAGGCGAAACCGCCATACTCCTCCGGATCGATTCCCGATCTCCGCAGCACATTTGGATGCACCAAACCGCAGGGCAGCAACTCCACCCAGCCGCTCTGCTTGCACACCGCGCAGCCCGTGCCGCCGCAGATCAGGCACTGTATGTCCAGTTCAAATCCCGGCTCCACAAAGGGAAAATATCCTGGCCGCAGCCGCACGGTCACTTCCCGTTTGAAGATCGCCGACAGCAGCGTCTTCATGAAATAAAGCAGGTTCGCGACGCTGACATCCTTGTCCACCATCATGCCTTCCAACTGGTAGAAAGTATGCTCGTGCGACGCGTCCACTTCCTCATTCCGGAACACGCGCCCCGGCGCGATCATCCGCAACGGCGGCCCGAATTTCCTCATGCCGCGCACTTGCACCGGCGACGTGTGAGTACGAAGCAGCCATCCGCCCTGGAGCCAGAACGTGTCCTGCATATCCCGCGCCGGATGGTCCGCCGGTATGTTCAGCGCGTCGAAATTGTGCTCCTCGGTTTCGACTTCCGGCCCGTCCAAAACCGTGAATCCAAGCGAAACAAACAGGTCTTCAATCTCGGCCTGAATCTGCGATAACGGATGCAAAGAGCCCGCTCCCGGCGGCGGCGCGGGAATCGTCATATCCACCCATTCGCTCTCCAACCGCGCCGCCAGCGCCGCGTCGTCAAACGCCGTTTTCTTCGCGTCGAACGACGATTCCAGCGCCTGCTTCGCCCGGTTCAACAACTTGCCCACCGCCGCCCGTTGCTCCGGCGTCATCTTGGCCATTTCCTTTGAAATGTTCGCCAACGCCCCCTTCCGCCCCAACACCTCCACGCGGACCGCTTCCAGATCGTCCGCCGTCACGGCGGCCTCAATCCGGGCTTTGGCCGATACCGCCAAAGCCTCCAGGTTCTCTTCCATCATCGCGCCGTTCTTTCCAATAAATCCGCCACCGCCAGATGCCCCCGCTGCCTCGCCATCTCCAGCGGCGTCTCGCCCTTCTCGCTCTTCGCCATTGGGTTCGACTCATGCGCCAGCAGCAACCGGACGATCTCAATATCGCCATTCGCCGCCGCCGAATGCAGCGCCGTATATCCGGCGTGTTGCGAGGCATTCACTTCCGCCCCGTGCGAAAGCAGCGCCGCGCAAATGTCTTGATTGCGGCTGGCCGCCGCCGCGTGCAATGGAGTGTTGTTCATCGCGTTGGCCGACCGCACTTTTACGTCGGCCCCCATCTTGAGCAACATTTCCGCGGTTTCCAAATGATCGAAGAAGCACGCCAAATGGAGAGGCGTCCAGCCATCGGCGCTCGCCATCTGCAGCAGCACGTCATCGGACTGCACGAACCTCCTGCAAATGGCGGTCTCGCCCATGGCGGCCGCCGCGAACACGTCCAATTGCGCGCCACGCCCCAATAACAACTTCGCCATCAAGGGCCGCTTTGTATAAACGGCGAGCAGCAATGGCGCCATTCCCGCCGCGCCGCCGCCGTGTACCAGCGCCGGATCTTCGTCCAGCAGCGCGTTGACCCGCGTTTCATCGCCGATCCGAATCGCTTCGTGCAGTGCCTGCGCCGGGGTCATTTCGCGGCTGCGGCCAAGGGGTTGAACAGCACCGGTTCCTTGGTCATCTCCAATGCCAAATGGTTCAAATAAAACGCCAGCACGGCCGGCGGATGTTTAGCCTGAAAAACATCCCACGCCCGCTGCTGCCAGTCGCCGTTCAGGAACTGCGACACATCGGCGTCTTTTTCAAAGAAACCTTCCTGATGCGGAATCTGAAGATAGTCCAATACGTCAATGATCAGATCCATATGGCATACCAGAACCGCCTGCCCCAGTTCCATTGCGAAGGAGTCGTCGCGCTCGGTCACAATCCTGTCCCACTGCCGCGGGGAGGACTTCGCCAGCGCCTCCATATTCAGTTTGTTCAGCCGCAGCCGAACCTTCAAGCGTTCGAATAATTGGTAGGTTCGTAGCTTGCCCAGCGAGATTGCCTTCAGCATGTCCCGGAACGCCTGGTCGCCCAGCCCCTGATAAATGTCGCGCAACTGCATTGAAAACAAGGATACCATCGAGGTTTCCGTCATGACCAGACGCGGCCTGTTTTCCCTCGCCTTTGCCCCGGTCTCCTACGAAGTCGAGACCATCGAATCTCCCCGCCAAACCACCGCCAACTTCCTCCGCGTCGCCCGGCCGCGCGGCAAGTCCGATCGCACTGTTCTCATCCTCCCCGTCACCGCCAACATCAGTGGACAATGGGGCGACGGCTTTTATGAAGCGCTTCGGCTCAACTGGGTGAAACGATATAACGTTACCGTCGCCGCGCCGTCTTTCTCACATCTACCCTGGTACGCCGACCATCCCACGAACCCCAAAATCGCGCAGGAAGCCTACCTCCTGCACGACATCCTCCCGCGCCTGCCGGGTCGGATTCTCCTGCTCGGTTTCAGCAAGTCGGGCAATGGCGCACTGACCTTGCTCCTCCGCAACTCTGACAAGTTCGCCGCCGCGGCGGCCTGGGACGCGCCTCTGCTGCTCGACGCTCCGGGCAAGTACGGCTCCGGCGAAATCTATGGCACTGCCGAGAACTTCGCCGGGTATCACATCCCCTCACTGCTCGAAAAGCAAGCCGGTTCCGCCCCTCTCAAAATAGTCATTTCCGGCTATGGCAGCTTCCAGTCCGAAGTCGCCGGCGCCCATGAAAAAATGAACGCTCTCGGGATAAAGCACGAGTACGACAACAACGTAAAGCGCAACCACCATTGGGGCGGCGGCTGGATGGAACCGGCCATGGCCACGCTCCACCGCCTGACGCGCTAAAAACTACCGCGCTTAGGATAGAGTACGAATACGGCGCCGGGGCAGCTTTATCGAAGAAGCGCAGCGGCGAGTCGCAGCCGGACTGAAGTTGCCGCCCGGCGATCGGCTCACATGGGCCGGTGGAACCTATGAGTATCTCCAACCCGGAAAGTGGCTTTCATCGATCGCCTACGGCGCGAGGGCCGTCCGCTGCTCGACACTATTGTCGATGGCTGCGTGACCCGGATTCGTCCCGTCCTGATGACAGCGATGGTCGCCAGCCCCAGATTCCTTCCGATGGCCATTTCGTCGAGCGCCGGTGAGGAAGTCCAACGCCCCATCGCCGCCGTGGTCATTGGAGGCGCTATCACCTCCACCATCCTCACTTTGGTCTTTCTACCCGTCCTCTACCAGTGGTTCGGTGGAACAACAAGGAGTGAAAATGTCTAATCCCGCCCCTGTCGTCCAACGTCAGTTCAAGATTCGTGGCCTGGATTGTGCCGAAGAGGTCGCCATTTTGAAGCGGCAACTCGGCCCCGCGGCGGGCGAAGAAAATCTGATGTTTGACGTCCTTCGCGGGCGTCTCACCGTGCGCGGTCTCGTCCCGGAGGATCGCGAACTCCTCCGCCTCGTCGCTCAAACGGGAATGGCCGCCGAGCCGTGGGAAGAGTCGCGTCCGGAAGCGCCGGCGTCGAATCTGCGGGACCGCTTCATGATTGCGAGCGGTGTGTGCCTGGTGGCTGGATATATTGTTCCCGGCGAAGTCGCAAGATATCTGTTCGGAGCGGCGGCGGTGCTGGGGGCGTGGTTCATTCTTCCCAAAGCATGGTTCTCGGCGCGGCACCTCCGGCCGGACATGAACTTCCTGATGACCGTCGCGGTCGCCGGCGCCATGGCGCTTGGCGATTGGGCCGAAGCTGCCGCCGTCGCCTTCCTCTTCGCGGTTTCCAATTCACTTGAGGCGTGGAGCGTTGGCCGGGCTCGCCGGGCAGTCGAGGCACTTCTGAAAATTGCCCCGGAAGAAGTCGACTTGCTTCTTGAAGGCGGCCGAACCCAAACCACTCCCGTCGCCCAGATCGAGCCCGGTCAACTCTTTCGAGTTTCGCCAGGCTCTCGCATCGGGCTCGATGGCGTGGTCGTTTCCGGGATCTCCGAAGTCGATCAGGCTGCCATAACCGGTGAGAGCCGCCTGGTCCCCAAGGAACCGGGCTTTGAGGTATGCGCGGGCACGATCAACGGTAACGGAACCCTTGACGTTCGCGCCACGAAGCGATCCACGGAGACCATGATCGCGAAGGTGATCCGGCTGGTGGAGCAGGCCCAGGCGAGCCGGTCTCCTTCCGAGTCCTGGGTGGAGCGATTCGCCCTCATCTACACCCCGGTGGTCTTGACAATTGCGATCCTCGCCGCCCTGGTCCCGCCGCTGTTCTTCGGCCAGGCGTGGCAGCCTTGGATCTATCAGGCGCTGGTTCTATTGGTCATCGGCTGTCCCTGCGCACTTGTCATTTCAACGCCCGTCAGCATTGTGGCGGGATTGACCGGCGCGGCGCGTCAAGGTGTGTTGGTCAAGGGCGGAAAAGCGCTTGAGGAAGCGGCACATCTTCGTGCGATTGCGCTGGACAAGACCGGAACGATTACGCGTGGCCAACCGGCGGTGGCCGGCATCTTTCCACTGTCCGGCCATACGGAAAGGGAACTGCTTGAAATCGCCGCCGCCCTGGAAACGGCTAGCACTCATCCTTTGGCGATAGCCATCTGCGATCACGCGAAAGCGCAAGGTCTGACGCCGGCGCCGGCCGCGGATTTCATGATTATTCCAGGTAAAGGCGCCTCCGCCTTGCTTGCCGGTAAAGCCTACTGGCTCGGTTCCCATCGCTATCTGGAGGAGCTTGGCCAGGAGACGCCTCCTGTACATGATGAACTGGAAAAGCTTTCGCAAAGCGGCCACTCGGTGGTCGTCATCGGTACCGCCGACCATGTTTGCGGTTTCATCGCTTTAGCGGATCAGGTTCGGGAAAGTGTTCCCGCCACGCTTAGCGCGCTCCGTGCTCTGGGCGTTGAGGAACTAATTATGCTGACCGGCGACAATGAAGGTACGGCGAAAGCGGTGGCGCATTCCACTGGCATCACAAGTTTTCGCGCCGAACTTCTTCCGGCCGATAAGTTGAAGATCGTCGAGGAACTGGTTGCCAAATGGGGCTTCGTCGCGATGGTCGGAGATGGGGTGAACGATGCACCGGCGATGGCGCGGTCAAGCCTCGGTATCGCGATGGGAGCTATCGGATCGGATGCCGCCATTGAGGCTGCCGACGTCGCGTTAATGACCGACGACATTGCCCGGTTACCGTGGCTGATTCGCCACTCGCGGCGCACCCTCGTTGTGATCAAGCAAAACATCGGTTTGTCGCTTAGCGTCAAGTTTGTGGTTGCCGGATTGGCGCTCGCGGGCTACGCATCTTTGTGGGCCGCCATCGCTTCCGACATGGGGGTCTCGCTGATTGTGATCGCCAACGGCTTACGCCTTCTGCAAGCTCGAAAGTTGGAGTGACGCCATCAGGGCAGCATATAGGGGTTAACGGGAATGGAATATGCGAGCGCTTCGAGCTGGAGGATTCGGCGTCAACTTTGTGCATGTCCGCGCTGACCCAATTTATTTCGTCAAACCCCTTGACCCTATACCCACGTACTGGGTTTAGGCTGGGAACTGTAGAAACGTTGGAGCGAAAACCATGGGTCTGAAGATTGGCGAGATAGCAGAACGTGGCGGAGTCAATCTCCAGACCATCCGCTACTATGAACGCGAAAAGCTTTTGCCGGAGCCCCCCCGGCTCGCATCCGGGTATCGGGTTTACTCTGATCAAACCGTGCGCCGAGTCCGTTTCATAAAGCGCGCTCAGGAGATCGGCTTCACCCTGGCAGAGATTCGGGAGTTGCTAGCCATCCGAATTAACGCGGACCGAGCGAGTTCCGACATTCGAACCCTTGCCCAGGCGAAGATTGCCAATATTGAGGGGAAGATTCAAACCCTTCACCGGATGAAGGAAGCGCTCTGCCGCATCACGGAGCGTTGTTCCGGCTGCGGACCCGCAAGCGAATGCCCGATTCTCGAAAGCATTGACTCCGAGGAGGAGCTGCAATGACGTGGAGACGATTTGCTGCGGTCCTGCCGGGCGTTGGCGCCTCGCTCCTTCCGAAACTGGCATGCCCGATGTGCTGGCCTGCCTATGCGGGCCTGCTGACGGCAGTGGGACTCGGGTTTCTCATGTCCGCGCGCTACCTCTTCGGGGTGACAACCGTTTTCCTGGTTGTTTCGGCTGGCGCCCTCGCTTTTCGGCATCGGGAACGGCGCGGCATTGCTCCTGCCATTCTGGGCTTCGCGGGGGCAGCATTGGTACTCGTTGGGAAATTTAGATTTGAATCGCCGCCTGCGATGTACGCGGGGCTTAGCGTTTTAATTGCCGCATCGCTTTGGAACAGTTGGCCCAGGAAGTCAGCTGGAGATGAGTTAGTTCAACTTGGTGTAAAAGGAAGATGATCATGGAACAGAAACGAATAGTGGAAGTCTTTAGTGCGGGCTGCCCCGCTTGCGAACCCACCGTGCAACTCGTGAAGAGCATCGCGTGCCCCTCGTGTGACGTTCAAGTGCTCGACATGAACGAACCTGAGGTCGCAGTGAGGGCTGCGCAGTACGGGGTGAAGAGTGTACCGGCAGTAGTCATTAACGGGAAGCTCGCTGGATGTTGCGCCGGCGCTGGGCCTGAAGAAGCGACTCTTCGCGCAGAAGGTCTCGGAGTAGCGTTTTAGCTGAGAAAAGGGCAGAAGCGGGATTACATCCGGCCTCTGCTGAGGGGCGATGCAGCAACGGGTCCAATATTCAGCTTGACTCTGGAGTCGGGTCCAGACTGTAGGCTTAGACGTGAAAGGTTTGCAAAGAAATGGCGAAGGGAGTCCAAATTGGCAAGGTCGCTCAGCAAACAGGGCTGACTGTGGACACTATTCGCTTCTACGAAAAAGAGGGACTTCTCATGGAGCCCCCGCGAACCGAAGGCGGGTTTCGACTCTATACCGCTCGCTCAGTTGAGCAACTTCAGTTCATCCGCAAAGCGCAGGAGCTAGGATTTTCTCTGGCGGAGATTCGCGAACTCCTCGTCATACAGGATGAGCGTACAGAAGCTTGCACCCATGTACGGGATCTCATCGAGCACCGGCTGAAAACGGTTCGACGGAAAATTCAGAACCTCACGACATTAGAAGCGCACCTTGCGGCCGCATACACCAAGTGCGGCCAGGCACTAGAGAACGATGCCGCTGGCCCTCAGCACGAGTGCTGCCCAGTCCTGGAATCCATTGCAAAGGGTAGTCCCACAAAGGAGAACGGCCACAATGAAGGTTAGTATTTTATATTTTGAAGGTTGCCCGAACCACGTTCCCGCCGTTGACCGCGTTCGGGAAGTGATTCAAGCTGAAGGGGTTTATGCTGAAGTTGTGGAGTTAGAGATCCGAGATGAAATAAGCGCGAAGGCCCAAGGCTTTCTAGGTTCCCCCACGATTCGGATCAACGGAGTAGACATTGAACCATCTGCTCGGGGCGCAGAACCTCTGGGCATGGCATGCCGCCGGTACTTGGGGGGACTTCCTTCTCACGAGCTTATTTGTACTGCGATTCGAGAGGCCCAAACCCGGCAGGAAATATCATGAGAAGAACCGGAGTGTTCCTTAGTTCTGTTGTGACGGCCGTGGCGGCTTCCCTCTGCTGTATTCTTCCTCTCGTCGCAGGAGTGACCGGCGTAGGAACGCTGGCCGCTGCCGGCGAGTGGGAGCGTTTGCGGCCGTACCTGCTTGCGGTGACGGCACTGCTTTTACTTGCAGGCCTCCTCCTTGCCTATCGCGATTCGAAGCGTGCGTGTGCGCCCGGCGAGGCTTGTACCGCTAAGGGATCGAGCCGGTGGAGTGTATGGAGCGTGGCTTGTGTTACAGCACTTGTGATTGCCGTCGCGGCATTCCCCTACTATTCGGGCGCGCCCGTGCAAGCAATGAGTGATGAGGGGGCGAAAAAGATGGACACAGGACCTGTGGTAACGAAGATTATTTTCGTCTCCGGCATGACGTGCGCGGCATGCGCGAGTGGCCTGGAGGCGTCGTTTCGAAATCTTCCCGGCGTAAGGAAAGCGAGGGTCGAATACAATGCGAAACGGGCGACGATCACTTACGACCCAGCAGGACTGACCGAGCAGGTTATTAGAAAGCTCATTACGGATACAGGCTATCAGATGAACGAGTAGGACGGTCTTGCCGTAATACACCACATGCAAAGTCGACCAACAACAGATTCCAACGCGGCTTACGGCCGGCGAGGGGTTGGTGCAAGCGTTGCCGCGATGGGTAGTGTCCTTGCTGCGTCCAGTTGCTGTCTACCGCTCTTTCCGTTTGTATTTGCCGCCGGCGCAGCCGGTGCTTCGGCATTTCTAACAGCCGCAAGACCCTACCTTCTGGCTACTTCCGTCCTCTGCATCATTTATGGCTTCTATCAGGCCTGGCGGATGAAGCAGTGTCAACGCCGGCCGAGCATCTTCACCGCTTCTTTACTCTGGATTTCCACGGTCTTTGTCGCTGTATCTATTTTCTTTCCACAGGTTATGGCCAATGCCGCGGCAGACTTACTTGCTTGGTGAATATTATGAACCGTAAACGCATTCTCCTTATCCTCGCTGCTTTGATCCTATGTGGAGCACTCTTCTACTCCTACGCAGGACACGCGACGCCTCCGAGCCAGCCAGCCCTCGCCGTACTGACTTCTGAAAACTTCACGACGTTCGCGAGCGCGTTCAATACGGCAAAGAATGAGGTCCGGGTCGTCCTCCTGCTTTCTCCTACTTGAGCATATTGTCTGCGGGGGGCCTCCGCAGCCGACAGTTTGTTGAAAGAGTTTGGCGGTAAGAATATTCGTGTGCTGGTCGTTTGGGAACCCGTGCTTCCGACCGATTGGGGGGCACCGTCAACCGCGGCGCTGAAGCGGCTTTCAGATCCCCGTGCCGTTCAGTTTTGGGATGAGGGCCGGCTTCTTTCCCGCGCGATGGGTGAGCACGACAAAGACAGCATCGTTTGGGATCAGATTCTCGTTTATGCCGCTGACGCAGTTTGGGATCGGATCCCTCCAAAACCTCTATGGGACGGCGGGCCGGTACTTGAGGTGATCGAACCTGCCCGCGCAGCGCTTACAAGGGCGACAGCGACTCCCAAACCGTGATCTCACCGCTCACCACGGCAAAGTATTTGGGCAGAGGAAGCGACTCTTCGCCGGAGGGGGTGTTCGGTGTCGTTCTGGATGATAATGCGGTGGAGGTGGAAATAAATCCGGCCTCCGCTGACTTTTATGGATGAATCGTGATGACCAAAATGCTCCGAAGCACGTCTATCTCAATAATGAGGTTCCTCCTCACATTCGCGGTCGCGGTAATACTGCTCGGTCTGCCGGGCGTTAGCGTTGCGTTTGCGTGCCCGTTCATGATGACGGCCACTGCTGAGGAAACGCCGTGTTCGCACTGTCCCGGCGAGAAAGAAGAGAGTTGCCCGCGGTCGGCGTGTCTTCACATCTGCCCATACTCCGTTGAAAAAACGGCGGTAGTGGCGGAAGAAGCCATCCCTCCACCTGCCGTACTCCCGGAGGTGGCGCGAAGTTCTATCCTCATCGCCCCGCCTCTTGTCGATAGGTCTCGTATCTTAACGCCTGCGGCAAGAGATTCCGATGCGCATCCCCTCTATCTTTTGAATCGCGTTCTCCTTATTTGATCGCCTCTTCGCCTTGGAGAGCTTTTCTGCCCGCCGCGCCGGGCAGAGTCACGCGTGTCTCAAGCTTGGCCAATAAAAAACTTTGAAGGAGAACATTATGAAAACGATCAATCGTCGTACGCTTGCCGCACTTGTCTTTGGATTGCTGACCATGGGCGCCGGCGCAGGCTTTGCACAGGATCCCACGAAGGCGCATTCCTGCTGCGCCGCGCAGACCTGCTGTGGATCGGAGTGCCGCGCAGGTCAGTCTAAACGCGGCACATCAACAACCAACTGGATGACCCAGTGGCACAAGGCAAAACACGGCTGGGACATCCCGGGTACACGGCCAGCGGCTAATACTGCGTCCCCCGATTGCTGTAAAAACTGCTGTTAGCCATCACCGTACTCTGGCGGGGGCTTAGGCCCCCATCAGAATCGGCGCTCGTGCGGCCCCGGCCTACCCGCCGAACCCTGGAAAGAGTCGAAAACTCCGTCGCGATGGTCGGAGATGGGGTGAACGATGCACCGGCGATGGCGCGGTCAAGCCTCGGTATCGCGATGGGAGCTATCGGATCGGATGCGGCCATTGAGGCTGCCGACGTCGCGTTAATGACCGGCGACATTGCCCGGTTACCGTGGCTGATTCGCCACTCGCGGCGCACCCTCGCTGTGATCAAGCAAAACATCGGTTTGTCGCTTAGCGTCAAGTTTGTGGTTGCCGGATTGGCGCTCGCGGGCTACGCATCTTTGTGGGCCGCCATCGCTTCCGACATGGGGGCCTCGCTGATTGTAATCGCCAACGGTTTGCGCCTCCTGCGTGGCGGCCCAGCCATGGAGCCACGCTCCGCCGTCTGACGCGCTAAACTACTAAGTTTGGTCTTTTCATGAGCAATCTTATTGTGTTGGGTGCCCAATGGGGCGATGAAGGCAAAGGCAAGATGGTCGATCTCTTCTCAGAGAAATTCGACTACGTTGTCCGCTATCAGGGAGGCCACAACGCCGGCCATACCGTATACATCGGAGCGCAGAAATATGTGCTCAAACTGATTCCCAGCGGCATCCTCCGCCCCGGCGTGCAGGCCGTGATCGGCAACGGCGTCGTGATCGACCCCGCCGCGCTGCTCGAAGAAATCGGGATGCTCGACAACCTCGGCATCGCTGTCGAGAAGCAGTTGGCTATCTCCAATCGCGCTCACGTCATCTTCCCCATGCACCGCATCGTCGAGAAGATGAGCGAGTCGCGCAAGGACCGTGTCGCCATCGGGACCACCTCCCGCGGTATCGGCCCCGCTTATGAAGACAAGATCAGCCGTCGCGGCATTCGCATCGCCGACCTTATCGACACCGATAATTTCCGCACCCTTTTCGACGTCCTCGTCGAAGATAAAAAGACCGTCGCCGACGCGTTTGGCATCCCGTGGGATCTCGACACCAATGCGCTCCGGCGCCAGTATGAGGTCTTCGCCGAGCGCGTCCGGCCCATGGTGCGCGATACGGCCATCATGTTGCGCGACGCGATGAACGCGAAGAAGCCGGTGCTTTTTGAAGGCGCGCAAGGCACGATGCTCGACATCGACCACGGCACCTATCCGTTTGTCACGTCGTCGAGCGCCGCCGCCGGCGGAGCCTGCACCGGCGCCGGTGTACCTCCCACGCGGATCGATGGCGTCATTGGCGTTTCCAAAGCCTACATCACGCGCGTTGGCGGCGGGCCATTCCCCACGGAGGACCATACCGAAATGGGCGAGCGCATCCGCGCCTCCGGCAAGGAATTCGGCGCCGTCACCGGCCGCCCTCGCCGTTGCGGTTGGTTCGATGTGCCGCTGCTGAAATACACGACCGCCGTCAACGGCTTTGACAGCCTGATCATCACCAAGCTGGACGTTCTCGATGAACTTGGAACCATCCCCGTTTGCGTCGGCTACAAAGTGAACGGCCGCCTGACGGAGGAGATGCCCGCGACCAATCGGGAGCTTGAATCGATTGAAGCTGTCTATGAAAAACTTCCCGGCTGGAGCATTTCGACACGCGGATTGACGGCGCTCGAGGCGCTGCCCGCCGCGGCTCGCAAATATCTCGATTTCCTCCAGGAAAAGACCGGAGTGGAAGTCGGCTGCGTGTCGCTGGGACCGGAGCGCGACGAGACGATTATCGTCCCCGGTTCGAAGCTCGAACGGCTCCTCGGCTAGCGGTATGCACAGGCCCCGCCTAACATTCGAGGAGTACATCTCGCTCGAACGCCAAGCCGGCTCCAAGTTCGAGTACTACCACGGCGAGGTCGACGCCATGCCGGGGGCCTCGCCGGCTTATTCGCTGCTAAACACATCGTCGAAGATGTTCGCCGAAGTCGTTACTGAGCCGCGATAGTAAGGAAGCCGGTGCGCAATTACTTGTGTCGCTGCGTCTCGAAGCCGATCTCATCGCGGCGTTGATCCCCCGATTGGCGGTTTCTCGCTTGTCACCGTCGACGCGCAGTTACAAACGCGTTGGCAAGTTTGAGCATTACCGCTAAATTCCCTCAATCGACGAATACATTCTGTTTCAACACCATACCTATGCCATCGACCCGCGACTCCGCCGTCCGTCAACCTGACCATTCCTCTCCGGCAAATTTACGCCGGCATTCCGTTCGACCTTGCCGAACGGGAAACCCCGATCCGCTAACGCTTCCGGCCAATCGCCAATAGCGTGTGCCCCACCGGCAGCGCCGGAAATCCCGCGCTCAGCCACTTCCGCTCCAACGCAAGATATGCGCCCACGGCCCGATCCTTCCAGTCGTCCCCGTCGCGTAACGCAATGCCCTTCACCGGCGCGCTGTCATCCTGCGCCCCCGGCCGCAACCGCTGCGTTAACTCCGCCGCCAAGGACGGCAGCATATTCACGCGCCGCAAAAACAGAACTTCAAATCCCGCCGCCGCAAGCTGCCCCGCCAGCAGCGGCGCCGTATACGCGTGATCGAAATCCACATCCGGCGTATTCGCCACAAATCGCCGCCGCGCCCGCAACCGCAGCGCCGCCAGCCCACGCGGCCGCAGCACGCGGTGAAACTCCGCCAGCGCCGCACAAGCCCCCGCCACCGTCATATGCTGCAACACATCCGCCGAATGCACCGCGTCAAATGCCCCATCGGCAAACGGCAATTCCGAAGCCGACGCCCCTGCCAGCACTGTCCCCGCCCGCCGCGAAGCCAACGGCAGCGCGGGCCACGCATAGTCGATCCCCACGTCCCGCC
>Ga0163151_10000736_pt1 | contig 56939 bp, 51 predicted proteins | sample OliLakLV19MP5IB2_FD_145596 | JGI IMG/M metagenome (GOLD analysis project Ga0163151, IMG submission 145596) | Freshwater microbial mat bacterial communities from Lake Vanda, McMurdo Dry Valleys, Antarctica - Oligotrophic Lake LV.19.MP5.IB-2 | ecosystem: Environmental > Aquatic > Freshwater >... | reverse complement strand
GGAAAAGCTCTCCGAAGCCGGGCAGCGTCTTCTCCATCTTCTTGCTCAACACGTCGAAGGTCGTATCGCGCGGGGCAATTCCCGTGCCGCCGTTCCATAGCAAGATCCGCGCCGGAGATCCGGCGAGCTCATCCAGGACCGCCGCTACCTACCTGGTCCGGCTCGTCCTTGACACAGCCGGTACGCGGTCACTTCGTGCCCCATCGCCGCGATGACTTCGGGCAGGGTACGCGACCCGCCCTTGATCGTCAGCGTCAGCGTCGCCGTCGTGTTGATAAGCGACCGCACATCGAGCCGCAAATAGACATCGGGCTGGCGACGGCAGCCTGCAATCCCGCCGCGCTAAAGACATCCCGCCGGTTTACGCCAGCCCGTTTCTCGGGGTTCATTCGGATGATCTCCTGATGAATCAGATAAAGGGAGAGAATCTAGTCGTTAATGATGGGTAGGGTGGCGCTTGGGTCAAATGTCGCGCCGCAGCCGATGCAGGTGATGCTGGTGAACAGCCAACGGGTAATGTATCGCGAGTGAGAAACGACCAACGCCCGCCGCATGTCGGAACTCAGTGATGCGATACGAGGCGTCCGCTGGACGATTTCCCGATCAACCGTCATCGGTTCGGATAGTACAAGAAATAAATCCGGGATCGAGTCCCGATAACCCGGCAGATGCAGGTAATTCAGTATCCGGTTCTTTTTGACAAGCGACTGTTCGTTCTTGGAGAGGCCCGCCAGGGGCGCGATTGGCAATAGAATCAGGCGCCGCGTCGAGTCCTTGTCAATGTCGCAACTCTGATTGAGCAGGAGCGCCATTCGCTTCGTCTTCGTTTCGACGGGAGCGAAGCCGGTTTCGTCCTCCGAAACCGCGAGGCGAACAAAGGGTAGTTCACCGAAAATATCCCCTTGCCGCAACTGGTTCAGTGGCGTTTCGTACGAGAATTCTGCCACGTAAGGGGTCTCAATCCAGCGAAAACCCGCCTAGCGCCAGATCCGGGTCGACATCTTCAGAGAACATGACGTGGAACATGCCGGCAAGACGTGTCGACGACATACCGACGTCCGTGTCGGCAAGGGAATGACGTTGCCAATCCCGTCGGCTCGGGCGATCTTTATCGGCGCGTACGGACACAATACGCTCAATTACCGGTTCGACATTTGTCGAGTGCGGTATGGCGGATACCGATCCGGATCCCGCGGCGGCAAGGACCAATACCGCCAAGCGGGTACAGAACTGTGTCTTAGAGGATGTACCTCCAACGGGTATCGACTGCCGTCTGCGAGGCTTTGGTAAGATCTGGTTTGGGATCGGATCGACGATATCCCAGCGAATTTCAGCGGTGCTGGTACTCTGCATTCTCTGCGTCCTCTATTTCTTTCGCGAACGGCTCAGCGACCGTTAGCAGTTCTTGTACCAATGAAATGGCGCACACTACACGAACAACTGCTTGGAGATAGATCTCCGATTTTTTACCGAGGCGTGCCTGATGAACTTCCCCTGGAGAAAGGTGGTAAAAGTCCAACGCGGCTTCCTGAGCCATAACTGACATGTATGTGTAGTTTGATCGAAATGCCTGAGTTTTCTCCACGGTTCCTAAGTTTTCCGGAACTATTGGTTCTAACGTATGATCGGCGACGGTTCTTTTGACGGTGTTTGCGAGGTCACGGGATGAGTGCCATACCTGATTTAAGAAGGACTCCCGGGTGAAGCTGATTTCGATCTTAGAACGAAGCTTCGAGGTTCCGGTCTCCAGGCGTCCAAAAGAGAGAACAATTCCTGTTCGGCTCTTCAGAACAGTAGCGTAGTCGGCGTCGTATTGCAGGTTTGGAATGTCGGCGCGCGAGTAATCGATGGAAATCTCGACCTGAGAGGACTGTTCGTTGATCGGACTGATTCTGAAAGAGACCGGCCCATCCCCGGAAACCTCCAAACGATCCGCGCGCGAAACGTGCTTCATCGCTATTAGTGTAGCTCGATGTCGGGGAACCGTCCGGCATACTGAGCATTCGCGCAGCGTAGAACTCGGTCTTTCATGTATAGTGAGTCGGTCTCCGCCGCGCCGGGCGCGGCGCTACGACGGTTTTCAAGACCGGTGCCTTAAACCGCTCGGCCACTCCTCCGTCTGCTTCCAGTTTAGCGGATCACTTCCCACGCCAGGTGTTCCAGCTCCGGCGCCAGCAGGCGGTCCCACGCCAACTGCACCGCATTCGGCGATCCCGGTGTCGAAACCACCAATTTCCCTTTATAAACGCCCGCCGTCGCGCGCGACAACATCGCGGCCGCGCCCACTACCTCAAAGCTCAGCATCCGGAAAAGCTCTCCGAAGCCGGGCAGCGTCTTCTCCATCTTCTTGCTCAACACGTCGAAGGTCGTATCGCGCGGGGCAATTCCCGTGCCGCCGTTCCATAGCAAGATCCGCGCCGGAGATCCGGCGAGTTCATCCAGGACCGCCGCTACCTGGTCCGGCTCGTCCTTGATCAGCCGGTACGCGGTCACTTCGTGCCCCATCGCCGCGATCCGCTCCCGCAGCCACTTTCCATTCCCATCGGTCTCGGGAGTTCGCGTGTCGCTGACGGTGATTATGGCTATGCCGATCACCCCGAGCGACTTTGCTTTCTCGCGATGTTCGTTCGTACTTTGCGATCCCGTATTCATCCCTCCAGCGTACGCGATATACTGCCATTCACTCATGCAGACGGTAACACAACTCTTTCGACTCGACGGCCGCACGGCCCTGATAACCGGCGGTTCACGCGGGCTTGGCGAAGAAATGGCCCAGGGCCTGGCCGAAGCCGGCGCCAATGTCTATATCGTCGCCCGGCGGGAGAAATGGCTGCTGCCGGCCATTGATTCGTTACGCGCGGCCGGCGCCAAATGCGCAGGCTCTGTCTGTGACGTTAGCGATCAGGAACAAGTGAAAGCTACGGTTCGCCTTGCCGCCGAGGCGTTCGGACCCGTCGATATCCTGGTCAACAACGCCGGCGCCACCTGGGGCGCGCCCGCTGAAGATATGCCGCTCGATAAGTGGCAGTCCGTGATCGCGACTAACTTAACCGGTTCGTTCCTATTCAGCCAGGAATGTGCGCGTGGCATGATCGCGCGGCGGTACGGCCGCATCATCAATGTCGCCTCCATCGCCGGACTGCGCGGTTCCCTGCCCCGCGGCATTCACTGCTCCGGCTATGTCGCCGCGAAAGGCGGGCTGATCGCGCTGACGCGCGAACTGGCCTGTAAGTGGGCGCAATACAACATCCGCGTCAATGCCATCGCTCCCGGTTTCTTTCCTACGCGCATGACGGAAGGCGTTCTGCCGCATCTGATGGAAGACCTTAAACAAAACGTGCCGCTTGGCCGGCCGGGGCGCGACGGGGAAATCAAGGGCGTCGCTGTTTTCCTTGCCAGTGACGCGTCTAACTATGTGACCGGACAGACGCTCGCCGTCGATGGCGGCTCAACGGCGGTAACCGTTTAACTTACGGCCCCGCGTAATGCTCGCGCTTCGGCGAGTAACTCCGCGGCGGCGCTGGCGATGTCAGCCGGGGCGTCGCCGAGTCCAGCGTCGCGGTACCGCCGCAAGCGCTCCACAATTAAATCGCGGATTTCCTGCGCATTATCGACGCCGGCGAATCGGGCGGCATGGGAGTTGCCCGTGCCGCCGTGTTTCCCGCCCGGCCTCGCTCCGCCGCCGCCGCCAGCGCTGCTCACTTCCAGATCGGCCAGCCCCAGCCAGCCCTGCAGGGGACCGGCCCTTATCCGCAGATCCTGAATGTTGGCGAATGTCATTGTAATCTCTTCCACGCTCCAAATGCCGCTGCGAATCCGCAGGCTGCGGTCCGTCACTATGTACCATCGCAGTTCGTAGTTCAGCCGCTGCAACATGTACGAAAATGGCAGGGCCAGAATTAGACCGCCAACCACGAACAGCTCCGCAGCCAGAACGAGCGCACTTGCCCAAGCCGGCATTCGAATCCCCATCATGAACCCGATGCCAATAAACGCGCCGGTAAATCCCACTAGCCGCGTCATCGCCCAAACCACGAGCCGCCAACGGTAATAGTTTCGCCCGGCGCGGAAGATTCGAATCGATTCCGGCGAGCCATCCGGCGCCGTCGGCTCTGGCGGCACTCGCAATAGCCGCAAAAAATACGCCGTCACGAACGCTTCTCCAGGGCCATGCGCACGGCGCGCAGTTCCTGCGCCACTTCATGCAGAATGCCCGCCAGCCCCGCCTCGGAATCATGCTTGGCTTCGGACGCGCCGCGCATCCGCGAATAAAGGAAGTCGCGCATCTTATCGTGATCGGTCAACCCTTCCAGCGTCATCACGGAACTGCTGGATCCGCTCGCCGTTTGTATCTCTATGCGAGCTAGCCCCAGCGCCCGCTCCACTGCGTTCGACCGCAAATGGATGTCCTGGATCCGCCCATAGTTGAGCACCACTTCATGACGGAACAGAATCCCCCAGCTCATCCGAAGTCCCTCTTCGCTGAACTGGTACCGCATGGTGCGATAGCGGAAATACAGCACCAGGACCGTCACCGGGAACGCGATTAAAGTCATTGCCGCTTTGAGAACGTAGTAAGTCATCAGCCGGTCTACGGGTCGAGTAATACCAGCTATGTGCGCGGGAACCGGCGGCATGGATTTATTGGAACAGCTTCGACGCGAATTCGTTTAAGTAGTCCCGCCAGTTCAGCCAGGTGTGTCCGCCTTCCGACTCCTTGTAGACCACGTCGAATCCATGCTTCTTCAGCATTGCGACAGTATCTTCGGTCCTCTTCAACCCGGTATCCTCTTTGCCGGTGGCGATCCAAATCAGTTTCAGGCCCTTCTTCCAGGCGGTGTTGTCCAAGGCGGCTTTGTGCCGCTCTTCAAAGGTTGCCGCCGCACCGGAACTGAAAACGCCCAGGTACGCGAACTGATCCAGTTGCGGCACGCCAATCGCCAGCGTCTGCCCTCCGCCCATGGATAGCCCGGCCATCGCGCGGTGCGCCCGTCCCGGCAGCACCCGGTAATGCTTTTCGACGTACGGCATGATGTCGGCCGCGAATTCCCGCGGGAACTCACTCGCTGTGGCCGGCGTACGAACCATGCCGCGACTCGTGTGTCCGGCCGGCATCACCATAATCATCGGCTTCGCCTTTTTGTCCGCGATCAAGTTATCGAGGATGAAGCCGGCGCGTCCCACTGTACTCCAGGACGCATCGCTATCCGACGACCCGTGGAGCAGATAAAACACCGGGTATTTGTCTTTCCCCGCTTCATACCCCGGCGGCGTATAGACCTGCATGCGGCGGTAGGCCTTTAGCTCGGTGGAATAGTAGTTCACTGCCGCCACCGCGCCGTGCGGCACATTTCGAGTGTCCACGAAGTCCGCGCCGGGCATGATCGCCAAGCTCCACACATTGTTGTTCGATTCGCTGATCGCCGGATTTCGCGGATCTACAACAGTCAGCCCGTCCACGTTGAAGTTGTACCGGTAAGCGCCGGCGGGCACCGGACCCAGGGTCGCCTCCCAGACACCATTCGCCGCCTTCGTTAGTTCCGTGCCTTTGCCGTTGCCGGGCATGTCGCCCCCCATGACTCGCACCGCTTCCGCCTTCGGCGCCAGCAGGCGAAACGTGATTCGCCGGTCCGGTAACACCTCCGGCGAGGCTACCGGCGGAGCTTGTTGCGCATCCAGAAGACCGGCCGCCAGGACGGCCAACGCCGTTCGTCGAGGAATAGGCATGGAGCGATATTACACCAACCCGCGCCACTTTTGATCTAGCGATATCCGGCTGCCTGCAATTCAAATAACTCGGCGTACCGCCGGCCGTTCGCCAACAGTTGCGCGTGCGTACCCTGTTCCTCAATACGTCCGCCGCCCAGAACGAGAATCCGATCCGCCATCCGAACTGTGGAAAACCTGTGGGAAATCAGGATTGCCATCTTGCCTTTCGTCAATTCCGCGAAGCGTTCGAAGACTCCGAATTCGGCCCGCGCGTCGAGCGACGAAGTCGGCTCGTCAAGAACCAGAAGTTGGGCGTCTCGCATATAAGCCCGGGCGAGCGCGACTTTCTGCCACTGGCCCATCGACAGTTCAGCACCGCCCTCGAACCGCCTTCCTAGCATTTGTTCATACCCGTTGGCGAGGCCAGATACGACATCCGAGGCCAGCGATTTCCCGGCGGCGGCTTCGACGCGAGCCTGATCGGAGAAGTATTCAATGCGTCCAACTCCAATGTTTTCTTTTACTAACATGTCATACTTCACGTAGTCTTGGAAGATGACGCCGATTTCTTTGCGGAGATCCGCAGGCGAATATTCACGAAGATCGATGCCGTCGAGCAGGATGCGTCCGGCAGTCGGGTCGTACAACCTACTAATCAGCTTGATGAGCGTCGTCTTACCAGCACCGTTTTCGCCGATAAGCGCCAATCTTTCTTCCGGTTCCAGACGGAAGCTCAAGTTCTCAAGTACTGTCTTACCGGAGTTGGCGTAGGCGAATGAAACGCCTTGGAATTCGAATCCCTGGCGGATAGGACGGGGGCAAGGCAGGTGCTGAGCGGCGTCTTCAATCGACGGTTTAGAGTCGAAGAACTCGAACAAATCGCGCACAAAAAGCGCCTGCTCCGAGACGTTTGAGAGCGTGGAAAACACGTTTTCAAGCGCATTTCGCGACCTTAGAAACGCGCCAGAAAGGAAAGTCAGATCCCCAATGGTTAGTTCGCCGCGAGCGGTGCGGTACAAGATCACTGCGTAGGCGCCGTAGTAACCGGCGAGCGGGAGAATGTTCAAAGCGGCGTTGGTGACGGCCTTCTGGATAGCCAGTTTTCGGTTTTCCTGGAAGTACCGGCCGAAAAGAGCTTCCGTACGATCAATCAGGAAGTTGCCTAGCCCGAATAGCTTCACCTCTTTAGCGGTGGAGATGCTGGCCCCGAGAAGGCGCAGGTAATCCAGTTCGCGGCGCTCCGGCGTCCACCGGTAGAGGAGCGAGTAGGAGAGCATGGCGAACTTGGTCTCGCCCCAGAAGACGGGCAGCAACGCCAGTACCAGTATCGGCAGGAACCACCAGGAGAATGAAACGATTACAACCGATACTGAAAGCAAAGATAGAATCGTTTGCAGGAGCCCGGCGATTTGGGAAAGCATCCCGAGGCGAGCGGCGGACTGGCGGCGGGCGCGCTCGAGTTTGTCGTAGAAAACGGGATCTTCGAAGCTGGCAAGATCGAGCGTGGAGGCGTGACGCATAAGGCGAACGCCGATGTGGTGCGTAAAGCGGTCGCCGAGAAGGCTTTCGGCGAGGCCGGCGGCGCGCATCAGCAGGTCGCCGGCGATGGCCAGTGCAAATTCTGTCACGACCAGGGGCCATAGGCCGTCAGGAACGCCGGTTTTCGCGGCTGCGGCGACGACTACGAGGTCGACGATGAGTTTTGCGACCCAGAGCATCCCGAGGGGAACCAAAGCCCATATCAGGCGGCAGGCCACGGACACGACAGCCAGAAACGGGCTGGTTTCCCAAACCATCCGCAGCAGCGGCGGAAGATTTCGCAGCGCTTGAAAGCGGTCATGCCAGGATGCGGGCGGATCCGCTTTGGGAACGTGGGGATTCATGAGAGCAAGCCCGGAGCGAGATCGCATGGGCTGGAGACGACGACGGCGGGCCAAGGCCCGCCGGTCGATGTTTGGGAGAACCAAGCCTCGGAGCTACGCTGCCGCCGATTCCTGGTATGTGATTGTGATGTTATGGCGTCTTGAGCTTTTCGTCAAGCACAAAGTTGTAGATTGCGTGCATTCTTATAAACTGTTGATAAGCATAGAGTTACTCACTTTTACTCGACGCGCGGCCCTCCGTCAAAATCGCCGCCGGCTGGCGGCAAGTTGTAGAATCTGGGGCATTTATTCGTCGATTCGCAAGGCAATCATCACGGTGTCTTCGCCCGGCTTTTGACCTGAAAATTTTCTGCCAAGGAAGCGAAAACCGGCGAAAGCGAGCCCGGCGAGGAGCGCGAAGACGAACATTATGCCGGAAAATTTAGTTACGTTCAGAAACAGAACGCCTATATTGTCGCCCTTGGGATCGGGCATCGACTGGTTCAGGGTCACGTTTACTTCCCAGCGGACCTGGGACAAAAAGCGCTCAGCGGCGTCCGGCGTTGGCGTTTGGGTGACGACGCTCACCAGTGGGCCTGACCGGCGGGCGATGTATTGCTTCTGTTCCTGAAAGGCCGCTAGCCGTTCCTTGGCGATTTGCGGATTCGGATAGTTGAACAAAACCATCGTGACGTCGCCATCTTTGTCCTTGTAACGGGCCAACTGGCCCTCGGTACCGAAATGGAAGGCAACCAGTGAGGGTGACATGCCGGGGACGAACGCCTCCAGTGAGGCCGGCCCCAGGATGTAGCGCTCGCTGTTGCCGTGGCGCGCGGCAACGGGGAGGAAACCGGTGAGCGCGGGGAGGGAGGAATGGTCGAAACGCGGCATGCTGAGAATTAACTGGCTCATGGTTTCCTCCTCCGGGGGCTGACGCCCTTCGAACTGGAGGACATAGTTGCCACGCTGCTGAATGGTGGAGTCGGCCGGGCGGGCGCCGCGCAGGAGTTGCATGGCCGCCTGGGCGTTGGTGGCGTCCGTGAGGCGCCAGGCGGTGATGGCGAATCGGGCCGTGGCGTTGGCGTATTCGGCGCGTTCGGCTTCCTGGAGTCCGTATTCACTCCAAACCGCGGCCGGCTCCGGATGGAGGGGCGTCACGGTCTTGCGGGCGTGCATTTCCATGCCGTCCGGCAGAATCGCAGCCGGAAGGCCAAGCGCGAAAAGGGCGAGTACTATTCGTTTACACCGTGGCATTTTTTGTATTTTTTACCGCTACCGCACCAGCATGGGTCGTTGCGTCCTGGTTTCTTAGACGCCAACACGGGGCCTTTTGGCGCCGAAGGTTCGCCGCCTAAGAATTGCAGGTCGGCCAATTCGCGTTCTTTCTTCTTTTGAATGTTGCGAGTGAAGTCGTCGATCGAGGCACGAGCGGCGGAGCGGTCGGGCGAGCGGGGCTCAGGGTCGGGCTCCACGGCGCTGCCGCCATTCCGATGGCCGTCGTCGTCGTCGTACTCGGCTTCAAAAGGAACCTTCGGCGAGTTGTCATCGGCAATTTGCAGGAAGAAGAGATAGCGAACGGTCTCATCCTCAATGCGATCCATCATGTCCTGGAAGAGCGTGAATGACTCTTTCTTATACTCCAGGAGCGGATCCTTCTGCCCGTAACCGCGAAGGCCGATACCTTCCTTGAGGTGGTCCATGGACAGTAAGTGGTCCTTCCACTGATTGTCGATGACGTTTAACATGATGACGCGTTCGGCTTCCCGAAGATACTCCGCGCCAATGAGAGCTTCCTTGTCTTCGTACTTCTGTTTGATTTGATCGAAGATCTTATCTTCAAGCTCGTCAAACGGCGCACCGCGGAGTTCGTGGAGGCGAAGTTGGGCGCCGAAGCGGGTGAGGATATCGCTCTCCAGGCCGGTGATGTCCCACTCGCCGGCGTGGGTTTTTTCGGGAATTCGCTCGCTGACGACGGTGGCGATTATGCCCTGGGCTTGCTCAAAGATGCGTTCCTTCTGATCGGTTCCTTCGAGCAGATTACGGCGCATGGAATAGACGGCGCCGCGCTGTTTGTTCATCACGTCGTCGTATTCGAGGACGTGTTTGCGGCTGGCGAAGTTCTGGGCTTCGACGGCTTTCTGGGCGGCGGCGATACGCTTGGTGATGAGGCCGGAATCGATCGGCACATCCTCCTCCATGCCGAGGCGGAGCATAAGGTTTTGCATGCGTTCGCCGCCAAAGATCCTTAACAGATCGTCCTGGAGAGAGAGGAAGAAACGGGAAGAACCGGGGTCGCCCTGACGGCCGGAGCGGCCGCGGAGTTGGTTATCGATACGGCGGGATTCATGGCGCTCGGTACCGACGATGCAGAGACCGCCGACGGAGACGACTTTCTCGCGTTCGGTGTCGCACGCCGCTTTGTGCCGGGCGTGCATTTCGCGCCAGGCTTCCAGCGGGACGCGGTAGTTATTGTCGCCGCGCTGGAAATAGTAGTAGCGCTCATCGGCGACGAAGCCCGCTTCCTGTTCGCGGACGGATTCGGCGAGCGCCTTCTTGATGGACTCTTCCTGGGAAAGGAAATCGGGATTGCCGCCGAGCAGAATGTCGGTACCGCGGCCGGCCATGTTGGTCGAGACAGTGACGCCGGCGTACCGTCCGGCCTGCGCAATGATGTAAGCCTCACGCTCGTGGTTCTTGGCGTTCAGCACTTCGTGCTTAACGCCCATTTTGTCCAGGATCGAGGAGAGTTTTTCGCTCTTAGTAACCGAGATGGTACCGACCAGAACCGGCTGGCCCTTGGCGTTGCGTTCCTTGATCTCTTTGGCGGCGTTGCGGAATTTTTCTTCTTCCGTGCGGTAAACGATGTCGTTCGAGTCTTCGCGTTTGGCGAGGCGGTTGGGCGGAATGGGGGTGACGTCGAGCTTGTACGTTTTGCTGAATTCGGCGGCTTCGGTGTCGGCGGTACCGGTCATCCCCGCCAGCTTCTTGTACATGCGGAAGTAGTTCTGGAAGGTGATGGTGGCGAGCGTCTGATTCTCGCGTTGGATCTTGACGTTTTCCTTGGCCTCAATGGCTTGATGAAGGCCGTCGGACCAGCGGCGGCCGGGCATCAGGCGGCCGGTAAATTCATCGACGATGATGACTTCGAGTTCGCCTTCCTCACCGGGGCGGACCACGTATTCCTTGTCCCGGACGTACATCACATGGGCTTTCAGCGCCTGCTGCACATGATGGTTGAACTCGATGTTTTGAGGCTCGTAAAGATTGCCGAGATTGAGGAGGCGTTCGATCTTGCTGACGCCTTCTTCGGTGAGGGCGACAGCGCGGTGTTTTTCATCGAGAGTATAGTCACCGGTGAAGTATTTTTCCCCGGGCTCCTTGCCTTCGATCACCTCACCGCGGACGAGCCGGGGGATGATTTTGTTAATGCGGTAATACTTATCCGTCGACTCCTCGCTGGGGCCGGAAATGATGAGCGGGGTGCGGGCTTCGTCGATGAGGATGCTGTCGACTTCGTCGACGATGCCGAAGAAATGGCCGCGTTGGACGCAATCTTCCAGCCGGAACTTCATGTTGTCGCGAAGGTAATCGAAGCCGAACTCGTTGTTGGTGCCGTAGGTGATGTCGGCCTGATAAGCGGCGCGGCGATCGCGGTCGCTGATGTCGTGCGTGATGCAGCCAACGCTTAAGCCGAGGAACTTGTAAATGCGGCCCATCCATTCGGCGTCGCGTTTGGCGAGGTAATCGTTGACGGTGACGACATGAACGCCCTTCCCCGCCAGGGCGTTCAGATAGACCGGGAGGGTAGCGACAAGGGTCTTGCCTTCGCCGGTTTTCATTTCGGCGATGCGGCCCTTATGGAGTTCCATGCCGCCGATAAGCTGAACGTCGTAGTGACGCATATTGAGAATGCGGCGTCCGGCTTCGCGAACGGTGGCGAAAGCTTCGGCTTGGACGTCTTCGAGGGACGCGCCCTGGTCGATCTGGAGTTTGAATTCGGCTGTTTTGGCGGCGAGTTCAGCGTCGGAAAGGGACTGGTAGTGTTGCTCGCGAGCGTTGATTGCGTCTTTGAGCGGTTGAAGGGCTTTAATATCCCGGCCCGCTTTGGTGCCGAAAATTTTCGCGAGTACGTTAGGAAACATAGACAGAGAGTGCCTGCTATCAGTTTAGCTTAGGCGGAGGGGGAGTCTTTACTTGGGACGCGGGGAAGGCGGCGGCGGTTGCGGGCGGTTGGAAGTTGGGTGGTCCACGGCGGGACGCACGACTCTTTCTGTCCGCTGCCGGACCGAATTGCGAAGCCGGTTCAGAGTATTGCTAAAATATTGCTGTGCGCAATATATCATTCGCGTGGGATGCTCGGAAAGCGAGCAGCAACCTCGCCAAGCACGGCATTTCCTTTGACGAAGCGCAGAGCGTATTCCTGGACGGCGAAGCGCGATTGATCGACGATCCGGACCATTCAGGATCCGAACGGAGATTTTTGATGATGGGATACAGCTTGCAAGACCGATGCCTGATCGTGAGTCACTGCTACCGCGAAGACGATTCCGTCATCCGCCTGATTTCGGCGCCAAAAGCGACGGCAAGGGAAGAAAAAGACTACTGGAGAAACAGATGAGAACTGAATACGATTTTTCAAACACCCGCAAAAACCCCTACTTGAAACAGCTACAGCGGCAGGTGACAATCCGCTTAGATGTGGCCAGCGTTGAATACTTCAAGCGATTGGCGGCGGAAATGGGGATGCCGTATCAAAACCTGATCAATCTTTTTTTGCGCGATTGTGCGGCGAAGGAGAAGCGCCCGACGCTTGCGTGGGTGGCTGGGGAGAGGAATAAGCAGCGGTAAATACGCCGCTACTTATTTCCCTTACTCAACCGCCGGTAATAATCGGCGACCTGCTCGGCGTAACCCGGCGGAATTCGTTCCCCGGCGCCGCTGCGGACAGTACCCGTCTGCTGCTCCTCCACTTGCCGGCGCAGCTTCAATTCCAACTGTTCCAACTGCGGCAGGAACTGCGCGCGAATCCGCTCCACCAGCTCCGGATTTCCCGAAAACTTCCCGGGATCCAGTCGCTGCATATCGCGAATCATCTGCTCAATTTCTTTCTGCATCTCCGGCGATTCGCCCGCCGCCCCGCGCAGTTCGCTTAACGCGCGCATGCCTTCCTGCCAGGTCCGGTTCGCCCCGCCGGCCATACCTGAAAATTCGCGCGTCCCATCATTGGCGGCATCGCCGCCCTCGCGCCAGCCACGCTGTCCGCTGAACTGCTGCCGGCCATTGCCGCCCATTTGCTGGCCGCCGCCTTGCCCGCTTGGGCCGCCCTGTTGACCTTGCTGACCCTGTTGTCCCTGGCCGGGTTGCTGTCCGGCCTGTTGACCTTGGCCTTGCTGTCCCTGCCCAGGCTGCTGACCCTGCTGCCCTTCCCCTTGCTGGCCCTGCTGACCCGGTTGACCCGGCTGCCGACCCTGGCCGGGTTGTCCGCGTTGCCCCTGCACCATCGACTGCAACTGCTCCCTCAGCTTCTCGACGCCAGCCAAATTCCGCTCATTCTTACCTCCGTCCTGCGCGTTCGGATCCATCGACTGCCGCGCCCCCTCAACAGCCTTCCGCAGCTTCTCCATATCGTTTGCCAGTGTCTGCTCCCGCGGCGCCAAATACGGCGCCAACCCTTGCCGATAATACCCGCCAAGCATCTTGTTCTTGAGCGTCACCTGATCCGCTTGCATCTGCCCAACGGCTTCCCGCAGCTTCGACGACGTCTGCCGCTGCGAGCCCTGCATCTGCCGGCTGGCATCCTGTAAATCCCGCTCCAGCCGCGCCGTTTCCTGCGTCATCTTCTCTTTTTCCGCAGCAAACTGCTGCTGAATTTCCATCTTTTGCCCACGCATCGCCGCCGGGTCCGGCGGCGTCTGTCCGGGCTTGGCGCCAAACTCCTGATTCACACGGTTCGCAAAGTCCCGCTGCTGCTCAGCCAACTGCTTCGCGCGATCCGCCAAATCACCTACCTTGTTCGTCGATTGATCCTGCCGCATCCCGCGCAGCGCGTTCTGCGCTTCGCCCAGACGCTCCGCCGCCCGTTGCGAATCGGCCGACTGCTGGCCCGATTGCCCCTGCTGCTGTTGCGCCCGCTGCATGTCTTTGGTGGCCTGTTCCAGCCGCTCCAAAGCCTGCTGCAACCGCGGATCCTGACGCTGCGACTGCTGGCCCGCCATCTGCTTCAACCGGTCCCGCTGCGAAGACTGGCCCTGTTGACCAGGCTGTTGGCCCTGCTGCCCCTGCTGTCCTTGCTGACCTTGCTGACCTTGTTGGCCTTGCTGACCTTGCTGACCTTGTTGACCCTGCTGCGCCAACTCCTGCAGCTTCTTCTTCAACTCCTCGGCCTCCCGCCGCAACTGTTCCTGCTGCCACTTCTGCTGGAAGCTCTGTTTATTCTGCCGCTGCTGCTGCGCCAACTCCTGCTGCCGCCGCGCCAGCTCCTTCAGCCGCTGCATCGCCTCATCCACCTGCTTCTCCCGGCTATCGCCGCCGGAAGCGCTCTGCTGCTGCCCGGTCTCGTACTGGTTCTTCTCCGTGTCAAGCTCAAGGTCGAACAAGTTGTCCAAATCGCGCGAAGCGCCGCCGCCGCCTCCACCGCCGCCGCCCTGCGATCCAAACGCCACCTGAATTTGCTTCTGCAGCGCCTCCGCCCGCATCAGGTGCTGCAGCGCCTTCTGCTCCGGCGGCAAGGAGTCCTTGAACTTCTCCGCCTTCAGCTTCTCCACCGCGCTGGCCATCGCCGCCGACGCCGCTTCCATTTCCTTCGTGAAATTCTTAAATTCGTCGTTCGATCCCGTCAACTCGCGCTTCGTCATCCGCTCCGCTAACGACTTCGCCTGGTCCTTCAACTTGGCCTGCATTTCCGATAGAAACTTGGCATTCTCCGCCAGCGATTTCTTATCGGCAAAGCGGTTCCGCAACTGGTTCCAGGTCGCCGCGATGATCTCTTTCTGCCGCGCCGAGATCTTCCCGCCGTCCTCTTCTCCGCCGCCGCCGCCCCCGCCGCCCTGCTGGGACTGCGAGTACTCAAGTTCCCACTGCATCGCCTCCACGAACACCATGTCCGTCTGGACCGTGTTCCGCGCGTCGCGGCCAACCGCGTACAGGCTCACCACGTCGCCGGGCTGCATCTTGAAATCCTCAAGCGTGAGCAGCGTCTTGCCATTGGCCCGCTTCACATTCTGCCCGGGCAACATTTGGACGGTCTTCTCCTCGCCGCCATTCACCGAGTAGCGGAGCGTCAATTCGCGCAGACCGAAATCATCGGAAGCCTCGACTTCAATCGGCACTTCTTCCAACGGATTCACCTTCGCATCGCGCCCCGGCCGCTTGATCTTGATCACCGGATCCGAATCGTCCTGCGCCTCAATGAAGTAGTCGTCCGTCAGCCGCACGGTCTCGTTCAACTCCCGTCCGGCCAGGTAATAAACGCCGCTCTTGTTAACGGTAATCTCCGCCTGGGCCTTATTCGGCGCCGTCATCAGCAAGGTCCGCGTCTCAGCGCCATTGATGACAATCAGGCCATTCTGCAACGTCTTGTCGAACTCGATTTCCAGCTTCGCCGTAGTGCCCGTCACGGCGCGCACGTCCCCGCCATGCTCCTCCGTCACCGATGGCATGCCCAACTGCGGCGGGTAGACGTAGGTCACTTTGATGTTCTTCACGCCCGGCAAATCAACCGCTGTCAGCTTGTAAGTTTTCGACTTCACCGGCCCCGACTGGACGTAGTACTCCACCGTATCCGGCAAACCCGCGAAGATATACTCGTATCCGCTGCCCTGCGGCATCATGGGAGACTGCTCCCATTCGCTCGCGCCGCGGTAACGCGCGAAGATCTTCACAACACCCGTCTGCAATCCTACCAGATTGGCCGTCACCGTCACATCGCTCCGCTTGCGAACGGCCTTGTCGCCGGGCTGGACCTGGATATCGTAGAAGGATCCCGCCTCGATTTTCGGCGGCCCGAACCACAGCAAATTGGCGCCATAGCCCCAATAACCGGGGCCGCGCTGCAGCAGCCAGAACATTGAGGCAACGCCGACGAAAGCCAGCGCGCCCATCATCAGCAACTGCCGCGCCGGAACGATAGCTCCCGCGCCGTTCGCCATCGCCAGCGGCAGCGCGTCCGCCGCGATGAGTTCAAGAAACGGATCGGCATCGTTCCGGTGTTCCACGACGGTCAGAAGCCGGTCGCCGAACGGCAACGCCGACTCCGCCCGCCGCGCCGCCCGGCGGCGATTGACCTTTAGGAGCGGGATGACAATGCCAAACGTCACCGCCAGCGCGAGAACGAGAAAGAGGACAAATCGCGCAGTGAGAACCGAGCGGTCCTCAAACGCCGTCGAGTTGGTATAGAGCACCAGCAGCATGGTGGCGATCAGGGCGCAGAAGGCCGCCACGGCCACGCCCCGCGCCCACGCCGCTAAGCGCATTTTGCGCTCCAACTGCTTCAAAAACCCGTCGAGACTCTCTAACGCGCTCATTCAGCCTCCTCACAAAACTGTGGAAAAATCCCCGAAACCTGTGGAAAAGTGGTGCCAGGCACCACTTTTCCACAGGTTGTCACGCGGCCCCCTTGCCAACTAGTTCCGCCGCAGCCGGTTCACCCACGCCGGATCCATACAAATACCGTGACGCCAGCACGCCTTCCGCCAGCGTCAATAACAGAACAAATAACACCAGCCACCACCAGGGGCTTATGCGCTCCGTACGTTCTCCGCTCGTGTTCAGGGTTTGCCCCTCGGACGCCTCGCCGGTCGCTTTCCACAACGACAGCGTTTCCGCTTCCATTCGCGCGAAATCGGACTCCCGCCGATCGGCGTTCACCGCTACCAGGCTCGTGCGCCCGTTGGCGCGCCGGACCTCGTAGTAGCCCTCCGCGCCAGGCGCGAATGACGTCGCCTTGGCCGCCTGCTCTAGCGTCAAAGCCCGGTCGCCCTTCGGGTCCAAAACCTCGACACCCGTCGCCCGGTCCGTCGCCGCACGCAGTTCAACGCCCTCGCCAACGGCCACAATTCCCGTCGATTCCTGCTGCCGGGACAGATACTGCGCCGTTCGCTCAACCAGCGGAATGAAGGCCGGATGCAACGGCAGATTGTTGCCCAGGTTATCGAGCGGCGAGGCCAATACTAATACACGGCCCTCACCCAACGCCTGCTCCAGGATCACCGGCACGCCATCGGCCGTCTTCGCCAAAACTTTCGTAGCCGCGGATGGTTCCACCGCCACCACCTGGTAGAACTTGACCGATTCCAATCCCGCCACCCGCTCAATCACCGGGTGCAACGGTTCCTTCGACGCCACCGTCTGAAACATCTCACGCGTGCGCGACGCCATTCGCGATTCCTTCACCGTAAGCCCCAGGACGGGCAGCTTCGACTGCGCACCAGTGAACGGCCCAGCCGCGATCCACAGAGCGCCGCCCTTCTGCACGTAGTCTTTTAAAGAGGCTTCCAGTGACGGCGGCAGCCCGCCGGGATCGGCCAAGACCACAAAGGAAACGTTGGTCAAATTCGGCGTCGAGGTCGTTTCGAAGGACGCCGTCTCGATGGCGTACGCGTTGGGCACGGCCGCATCGAGCGCCGCCTTCACGTACAGCCCGCTCCGCGTATCGCGAGCCGCATGGAGATACAGAACTTTTCGCGGATCCGAGCGCTCAATCGAAAAGCGGAATGTATCGTCGTTCGGGAACGCGTCCGCCGCGCCATCGATTCGAACCTCGCCGCGGTGGAAGCCGTACCCGGTATCGAGCCCGGTGAACTCCACCGACGCGCGCCCATTTTCGGCGATCTCAACGGGCTTGGCGGCCAGCACCTTGCCATCGGCCAGCAGCGAAACAGTCTTCACCGCTTTCGGAGTATGAAGTCCCGCCACGGTGGCGCGCACGCGTGCCTTCGCGGTATCGAATATCCGTCCCGGCGGCGTAACCGCTTCCACCGTGAAATTGGGGAGATCCTTGGAGGCCACGTCGTGAATTTCCAGCTTCGCGTCCGCCGGCAATTGCAAATCCGCAAAGCGGGCCGGCATGCCGGACTTTTGCAGGTCGGTGTAGACATGTACTTCGAGAGGCATCCTGTGCGCTTCGGCCAAACCGCGCAGAACGCGCGATAGCTCGGCGTAGGATGTCCGTTCATCGCCAGCCACAACAGCGTTCACGTTGTTGCGGAACGTCCCCGAGTCTTCCGCCTTCTGTCCTATCTCACGGGCGCCGGAACCGAAGGCGACCACGATGCCCGGCTCGGCTGCAGTCACCTTGCCAGCCAGTCCCAGCGCCTGCTGCTTGGCCGTATCGACGGCGCCTCCCCGGCGCATGGAGAATGAGGTGTCTACCGCCGCCACCAGCATCCGCTTCCCCGTCCCGGACGCAATGGTCCGCTCCCAGTAGGGCTGTGAAAACGCGAGAATCAGGAACAGGAGCGCGAGTAGCCGCATGGCGAGCAACGCGAAGTAGCGCAGTTTCTTCTGGCGGGTCGAGGTCGTGGTCCGCCGCTCAAAAAACATCAGCGAACTGAACTGTACCGGCGTCGTCTTGTGCTGCTGCAACAGGTGAAGCCAGTAAGGCAGACCGCCAAGCGCCAACGCCCCCAGAAACAACGGCGCCAGGAAGCCCATTTATGATCTCCCCTGCCGGATCATCAGGAACTCGCGCAACGCGGCGTCGAGCGGCGTATCCGTGACATGCAGGTGGTACGTCAGGCCGGCCGATTGGGCTTTCTGCCGTAGCGCCGCCACATGCGCGTCAATCTTTCCCCGGTACTCCTGCGCCGCGTATTCGGGCGATGTTTCCAGTTCCTGCCCCGTTTCGGAATCGATCAGCAGCACCGGCCCGTCAAACTTCGGCCGGAGCTCCAGGGGGTCCAAAATGTGGAACAGCACGACATCGTTGCCCCGGAATCGCAACGGCTCGATGGTCTTTATGACGAGTTCCGGATCCTCATAAAAATCGCTGACCACGACGGCCATCCCGCGGCTGTTGCGGAGCGTGGACTGGAAGTGGAAAAAAGCCTTGGCGAAGTCGGTCCGCCGGCCGGGCACGGCGTTGTCGATGGCGGCCATGGTGCGGCGGAACTGGCCCGAACGCGACGATGGCGTCACATACTCCCGCACGTCGTCGTCAAAGACGATTATGCCCGCCGCGTCCCGCTGGTGGTGCGCCATGTAGGCGAGGCTGGCCACGAGGAACTTGGCGTAGTCGATTTTGGTGACGTTGTGCGAGGTGTAGGCCATGGACGCGGAGGCGTCCAGCAACAACGTCAGCCGGGAATTGGTCTCGCCCTTGAATCGTTTAATGTAAGTCCGTTCGGTACGGGCGAACACGTTCCAATCGACGAAACGCAGGTCGTCGCCTTCGCTGTACATCCGGTACTCGGCGAACTCCTGCGAGAAGCCGAACTTGGGCGACCGGTGCAGCCCCGAAATGAACCCGTCCACGACCGTCTTCGCCACCAACTCGAGGTTCGAGATGGAGGCGAGGACTTGAGGATCGAGGAAGCGTTGGTCCATGCGGTTTATTCTCTTGGAATGGTGATCGAGTCGATCATCTTGCCCAGTATCGTGTCGGCGGTAACCTTGTCCGACTCAGCGTGGAAGTTGAGGATCACACGATGGCGGAGGACCGGCACGGCCATGGCGGCGATGTCTTCAAACGCCACATGGTAGCGCTTCATCATGAGCGCCCGGGCCTTGGCGGCGAGGATGATGTTCTGGATGCCGCGGACACTGGCGCCGAAGTTGAGATACTTCTTCACGATCTCGGGAGCCGATGGATCGGTGGGACGCGTCGCTCGGACGATGGCGACGGCATACCGGGCGATGCTGTCGGCCACCGGGACCATGCGCACCAGTTGCTGCATGTCGAGGATTTCCTGAGCATTGGTGATGGTATCGGCTTGGGCCACATGGGTCGTAGTGGTTAAACCCAGGACCTGCATTTCTTCGTCAAAGGGCAAATAGTCGAGCAGCACGTTGAACAGAAAGCGGTCAAGCTGCGCTTCCGGCAACGGGTAGGTTCCTTCCAGCTCAATGGGATTCTGCGTGGCCAGCACGAAGAACGGCGGCGCCAGCGTGTACATGTTGCCGCGCACGGTACAGCTCTTCTCCTGCATGGCTTCCAGCAGCGCGGCCTGCGTCTTGGGCGGGGTGCGGTTGATTTCGTCGGCCAGCAGCACATTGGTGAAAATCGGGCCGCGGACGAAGGTCCACGCGCGATGGCCGCTGGCCTGATCTTCTTCGATGATGTCGGTGCCGGTGATATCGGTGGGCATCAGGTCCGGCGTGAACTGGATGCGCTTGAAGTTCAAGCCCAGCGTGTCGGAGAGGGTCTTGACCAGCAGCGTCTTCGCGGTGCCGGGCATGCCGGTGATGAGGCAATGGCCGCCGACGAACAGCGCTACCAATACCTGATTCACCACCTCCTCCTGCCCGACGATGACGCGCCGCACCTGCTCGACGATTTTCGCCTGTGTTTCCTGGAAACGGGTTACGCGAGCACGCAGATCCGCGGTCTCCATCGTGTTCGCAATCGTGGTCGACATGATTATTTTGATAGCTCCAAGAGTAATTTCTGGGCGGGACGGAAGCTGGGCGCGGCTTCTAAGGCGAGTATGACATTATCGCGGGCGTGATCGTTTTGACCGGCAGCGCGCTGGGCCTTGGCTAAATTGTAATAGCTTCCCGCAACGTCCACGGGCTTCGATCCGACGACGGCCGTGAACTCGCGGATCGCCCGTTCCTTCTCACCTACTTCCAACCACAGTTCGCCTTGGCGGCGATGGTACTCGTCGTCCTGTACAGGGTAGATATAGTTGATGCGCTCCAGAGCTTCAGCGGCTTCGCGCTTGCGGCCGGCCTCTTCGAGCAGCGCTGCAAGCTTCTTAAGCGTTTCCGGCTGGCGGCCGCCGACTTTGGCCCAAGCTTGGAGGATGGTAATGGCCTTGGCTTTGTCGCCCCTTTTCTCCAACGCTTCGGCCAGAATCTCGTACGCCGAGCCGGGATCGACATAGTCGGGATAAGCGCGGACGATGGGTTCAGCGGTCTTTATGACCTCGTCCCACTTCTTCGCTTTAACCAGTTCGTTCGCCACCGCTATGTTCTTCCGCCAGGCGTCGAATCCTTTCACCTGCGCGCCAACTTGCACATCGAGCCAGGCGAGAAAGTCCTTGTCGAACTGCTCGGTCTTCATCGCCAGGTGGTTCTCGAGAACCTCGACCGTGGACTTGCCGGTGGCGAAGTCATTGAGCATGTCAACCAGCTTCTGCCAGCCCCATTTCTCGTTGATGTAATCGCAGATTTTTCCGGCCTGGAAGTAGCTGACAGTAACTTGAGCGGGATACGACGGGCGCACGAACCCGCGGTCCAGCGTTGCTACCGGAAGCAGTTTGCCGTCCTTAATAGCGCGGATGGTGGACGGGTCCAGGCGGTCGCCCCATTCTTTATTGACGGCCGTTTCTTCGTGGACGGCGAGGCCTTCGGTGTACCAGCGGGGGACGCGGTGCTTGGTGACGGCGAGGGCGTAGACGTGGCTCAACTCGTGCCAGAGCGTGGAGGCCCAGTGGAACGTACCGGGCTTACGGCCGGACGGCGAATCCATGGCGACGATGTTGCCGAAGGTGACACCGAGAGCGCCGAGGCCCGGGAGGCCCATGGTGCGGACGGCGAAATCCTCATGGTCCGGGTAGACTTCGAGTTGGACGGGCTTGGTGAGTTTGAGTTGATACTTCTTCTCGAAAACGTTCGACGCCCGTTCGAGCTCGGCTTCGAAGTAGGGGCGCAGCAGTTCGGCTTCCTTCTTATGGACGCGCAGGATGAGCATTCCCTTTTTGAAGGTCACAAAGTTTTTATAACTGTCCATGAGGGTCAGCGTGTTGGTGACCTGGGCGGTACGCCAGTTGGCGTTGTAGCACTCTTCGAGAAGCTGGCGGGCTTCGGCTTCCTCGCCGAGGCGCATCAGGTTAACGCCGAGTTCCGACTTGGCGGCGAGCAGGTCCGGATTTTTCTCCAGGGCCGTTCGGTAGAGCTTGATGCCCTCTTCGTAGCGGCGGTTGATGATGAACATGCCGGCGGCCATGGCGTAGCCTTCGCCGTAGTTCGGGTTGATCTTGTCGAGCTTGGCGATCCATTCCGTGCCGGGCTTGTCATTGAGCCAATCGACAGTAGCGCGGACGATGAGCGCGTTGAGGGCTTCGGGCGAAATTGCCAGCGCCTTGTCGGCCTGTTCGATGGCGCCTTTTTCGTTGTATTCTTCGAGTGCGAAGCGGGCGAGCATTTCGCGGGCTTCGTACAGCTTGGGGTCCTTCTCCAGCGCTTTCCCGGCCATTTCGACGGCTTTGCTTTCAAAACCGCTGGAGGCCAGGTAGGCCATGCCGATCAGGGCGGGCGGAAAGTCTTTCTCAATTTCCAGGGCTTCTTCGTAAAGAGTGGCGGCGTCTTTACGTTGGCCGCGCTCGAAGAACATGCGGCCCCAGCGGACGCGGACAGCGGCGTCCTTTGGCTTCACGGCGACGGCGGAACGGAACTTTTCGTTGGCGGTGTTGTAGTCGCCGAGCGCCCAGAACGCTTCGCCTTGCAGGGCCGCGTTTTGCGATTGCGTGAGGGCCAGCCAGCAAGTCTTGGCTTCGGCGAGCCGGCCGCGCCGTTTGTGTTCACGGCATTCTTCGAGCGTCGCGGCGGAGGAGAAGCTGGCGAGCATGGCCAACGCAAAAAGCAACCTCACCGGCTTTACGGCCGTGTGGAAAAGTGTTGCCAGGCAACACTTTTCCACAGGCTGAAGGTCGTGTTGCGATTTCACTGGTCGATCGCCTCCTGCACTTTGGCGAGTTCGAGCAGCAGCGCGCCTAACTGCTTGCGGTAGTCGGCCACGGAAATGGCGGCCTTTTCGTATTTCAACTTCTCGACCTTCGCTTCCGTCTCTTCGCGCTTCTTCAGCAAGGCCTGTTTTTCGGGCGATTTGGCGGCTTGCTGCAAAGACCCAAATCGAACCAACGGCGTCTGACCCGCCAGCAGGCCGTGACCGTTATCGGGGCCCGGCGCGCGGACGCCGTTGCCTTTGCCGGTGTCTTCCAGCATGGCGTGCTCAGTGGCGAGGCGTTTCTGGGTTTCGTAGAAGCCCACGGTCTTCTTATCGGCGAAGCGATACGCCTCCAGCACGCTCACCACCTCGTTTTTATCCGTGTCGGCTTCCGGGTTGCGCATGGCCTCCACCCAGAAGCGGGGGAACTGTGTGGCGAGACGCTCGGTGGCCGCTTTTGTCGCCGAGACGATGACGCGGTTATCGCGGCGCAAGATATCGATGGAAGCGCCGGAGCAGGAGGTGGTGTTTATGACCGCTTGCCTCTGCGCCGGGACGCGGTCCATCCATTCGGCTAGTTCGGCGGCAGTCATATCGGCGCCGGGAATATTCACCTTGTAGTCCTGGCCGTCGAAGTTGCCGTGGCCGATAAGTGTGACGACCAGCGTGTCTTCAGGCTTCCCGTTTTTGGCGGCATCGGCGAGCGCTTCACGGATTCGCGTTTTCACGGATGCTGGTCCGGTCAAGGTGGTGACGATCGAGTTCGGCGTGGTGCGCACCAGTTTGTCCATCTCCATCGCCAGCGAAACAAAGCGAGTGTCGAAAAGCGCATCTCCGCCGAGGCCGGCAACGGTGATGTACCAAGTCGCCGACGGCGCCGCGACGGCCGACAGGATGGCCAACGAGGCCAGGATTTTCATACAGCTCCCCACCTTCTGCGCAACAACCATTCGCCGGCGCGGAGCGCGGCCAAAACCAGGAAAATTATCGGCAGATGCCACAGGTCGCGGATCTCCCGGGATGATATCCCCGCTTCGCTCAACGCAATCTCCTCAGGCAGCTTATTCGTATTGTCCGGCTTCCAGTATTTGCCGCCGGTTTCAGCCGCCAGACGTTCCAGCAGTTCGCGGTTCTGTTCAGTGTGGAAGCTCTCGGCGACGCCGTCCTCGCGGCGGAAGGCGATGGTGTCTGTCCCGGTTCGTTCGCCGTTGTGCGACGCGACCATTTCCACCAGATACGAGCCGGGCTGCTCCGCGGAATATTCACCCGTATAGACGCCGGGGTGGACGGGGTCGGGCGAGAGAATCACCGTTTGCGCGGAACCGGCGGGGCCGGACACGCGGGCTTCCACTTGGCCGTCCGGCTGAAGTTCGTATGTCTTGCCGCGGACTTCGGCGCGGAGCGGAATTTTAGGATCGTCGGTGAACACGGTTTGCGTGGTTGACGCCAGCACCGTGCCGGGCGTACCCGCGACGAGCCATCGGGTCAACTGCTGCCAGAACATTTCGTGCGACTTGTCCTCCAGCGGCTGGGACATCTGCCAGCGCCAAGTGCCGCCGGTGGCCAGGACGGCGGTTCGGCCGCGGCCGTAGTTCTGGGTAATGAGCAGCGGCGCACGGCCACGCTCGGTGACGGCATCGACGTGTACTATAGCGCCTGGCTTCACAGTACCCGCGCTCTGGAAATCGGCTAAGAAGGGCAGCTTTTTCCAGCGTTCGGCATTTCTTGCTGGATCTTCTTCGATGCGGAGCGCGAGATTGTCCCGGCCATTGGCAGTGAGTTCGACGTTGGCTTTATCGCGAAAGAAAGTTGTGCGGCGGTCGCCCACGATGACGGGCAAAATATCCTTGAGCTCGCTGGCGCCATAGCCGCCATCGGCAAGGGAAGCACGGCCGCCGAGGAACAACACGCCGCCGCCGCGACGGTCGACAAAGGCGCGGAGCAACGTCTGTTGGGTGGGCGTAAAGTAGGAGGCTTCGACGGTGCCAATGAAGATACCCTCGTAGGAAAACATCTCCTCCGGAGTGGCTGGGAAGCCAGCCTCCAACTCTTTCTTATCCTTATCGCCCTGGACGTTCCCCTGGATGTAATTCTTGTTCTGCGTCGTGCGCAAAATGGTGATGAGTTGAACGCTCTTGTCTTCTTCGAGAGCGCGACGGATAAACTTAAACTCCCAGCGGGGTTCGCCTTCAATGTAGAGCACACGCGGCTTGCGGTCCTCCACCTGGACCAGACGCGTCATCTGGTTATTGCCCGGATTCTCTTCGTTCGCCAGAGCCTGCAACTGAACCTGCACGGTGCGGATGCCGGCGGGGCCGGCGTTGAAGAGAACATTCTCGGTTTGCGCGGCGCCATCGGCGGCGAAGGTGATCTCTTTGGATGTCAGCGTCTTGTCGCCATCCTTCAACGTGAGCTTCGTACGCTGGCCGGCATAACCGCGTTGGCGGAGAATGACCTGCACGCCGAGCCGGGAATCGGCCAGGACGCGCAATGGGGCCTGTACATCGACAAGCGCGATGTCGCGATCATATTGCTCGCGTCCATAGCCAACGGTGTGAACGGGCAATTGCCGACCCTTGAGCGCGTTGACGGTTTCACGGTCGATGCCGCCGCTGGTATCGGCCCCGTCGGTCATCAGGATAACGCCGCCGATAGGAAGGCTGCCCGTTTCGGCGGCAATTTGCTTAAGGCCATCGGCGAGACGGCTGGCCGTCTTTTCGCCATTCAGAGCCTTATGGTTTTCCGCGCGTTCGAGGTGATCGGACACCTTGTAGAACCGAACCTGAAAGCGTTTCTTCAATTCGTCAAGCAGGCCGCTGTCGAGAGTCTTCACCATCTCGTCGCGGCGAACGGCGCCGCCGTCGGCCAGGGCCATCGACTTCGAATCGTCGAGCAGCACGGCGACGACGTTCTGCTGCTTCTTCAGCGTCGCCACGGAAATGCCCGGTTGCCAAAGCATCAGAAGCAACACCGCGACCATCGTCGATTGCAGAACCCAAAGCGTTGCGCTGCGCAGAACAGACCAACCGGCGGCACGCGTTTTTTGCCACACGAACCAGGCGAGCAAGCCGGCGCCTGCCAACACCAGCGCGCCCAACAACCAGACCGGCCATCCGCTCTGGAACACAAAAGTACCCTTCTGAAAAACGCTTAGCGGTTGCCGGAAGAAGAGTTCAAACATTAAATACTCAGTGGGACATGGCGTACATGATGTAGTTGATGCCGATGCGATAGGCAAGGGACGCGTACTTTTCGGGATAGCTCGGCGAGTCCGCCCATTCCCAAGCGTCGGCGATATCCATGTTATGGCAAATGGCGACCATCAGCCGGCCGCGGTCGTCATAAATGCCGCGCCATTTAGCGTCGATCCCGTCGTATTCGTAAGTCTGATCGAAGGGATAGTTGACGATGCCGGGAATCTGGAATCTGTCGTCGAGATCGTAGAGGACATGAAAGATGGGATCGGTGTTGGGCAGGTCGACGACGGGGCGATCGGGGAAAACGCGCTGCATGGAGAGCATAAAGATGTCCCATTCCATGGTGCCGTGGAAATCGTCGGTCATCAGGAACCCGCCCTTGAGCAGATACTCGCGGAGTTTCTTCACCTGGCCGTCGGTGAGATCCCAATGGCCGGGCTCGACGACGTAAGCCCACGGATAATTCATGATCTGGTCGGATTCCAAGTTGACGACCTGTTCCACTGAGCTAATGTTCAACCGGGTGAGGCGGCGAACACCCTGGACGAATTGGCGGTCCGCTTTCGGATAGTCAATCGACCACATGCCGCGCATGGACCAGTTACGGTCATTGGAGCGCCATGCCGGATACTGGAGGCGGGCAAAGGCGAATTCGGTTTTGTCACCGGCGTCGGCGGGCACCGGCTGGTCTTCATCCTCGCGGAAGGGAAAGGCGCTGTACGGCACGCGCAGACGCTGGGCAAAGGCCACCCCTAACAGTCCTGTTAACAGTAATGTTGCCGCCAGAATTTTTTGTTTTTGCAACCGTGCCTCACTCACCGTAACAAAGTATTGACGCACCCCAAGCCCGCAATGTCACCGAAATTTCACATGAGTTTACATGGCGGCCAGTCCGCGCATGTTCCAGCCGCAAATCGTGGACGCCAGGAACTTGTCTCCGCCAGGGCCGGGCCAGTGCGTTTCCAGGCTCAGCCAGCCTTTATATTCGTCCGCCTCCAACGCCGCGATCTGCCCTTTCCAATCCACATCCCGGGTGCCAACGGGACCCCAAATTGGTTTGTGGTCTTCCATGTGGCAGTCCTTTACGTGGACGTGAGCGATGCGGTTCTTAGGGAGCAACGCGTAGCCGCCAGGGTACGGGCTCTCGCCGGAGCAGAGGGCGTTGGCCGGATCCCAGACCAGTTGCAGGTTGGGATGCTGGACGGCATTTAACAGCCGGGCCGACTCTGTGGCGGTGGCGATGTTGCACGCGTGCTCGTTCTCGATGCCGATGATGAGGTCTTCCCTGGCGGCCTTGATGGCGAGATCGCTGAGGGCAGTGCAGACATCGTTGAAGCACTTGTCCGGGTCAACCGTGCGCCAGTAAGAGAAGACGCGGATGATGCGGGCGCCGAAGAACTTGGCGATGCGGAAAGCGCGTTCGGCTAGTTCCGGCTGGTCTTCAAAAGTGTGTTTGGAGTTGAAGATGTCCTGCTGGAAACGGGTGTCGATAGCGGGGGCGTTTGGCAACACGCATTTAAGAATTGGCGAGGCGATGGAGATGACTTCCATTTTGTGGCCTTGCAGCAATTCGCGCAGGCTGGCCATTTCGCCGTCGGTCAAGTCCATGATGTTTTTGCCGTAAATGACACGGAGTTCGGCGCCCGTCATGCCGATGGAGGCCATTTGGGTAAGGGCGCGGGCGGGGTCGGCTGGAGAGAACTCGTCGGTGATGGCTGCGATCCGGAATTTCGGTTCCATATGAAACCACTATTCTACTTGGGTTAGCAGGGCCTCTGAGTCACGGATGGGAATCCGGCAGATAAAGTCCTCGCAGATCTGGGCTTCCGCTGGGCCTTCCTGTTCATTGGAACGTAGCAGGACTTGGAAGGGATTGAACTTGGAATGGACGATTTTGACGAGTTCGGTGGGATCCGCGCCGGCGAATTGGATTTGGCGCGGCTTGTCTTTCCCGAAGAGATAGGCGCAGAGCATTTGGGGCACGGCGGCGGTTTGGGTGGTGAGGCGGCTGTGGAAAGCGGCGATGGTTTTGTTGGCTGACTGCGAATATTTGTCATTGCCGGTGATGGCGGCGAGTTTTAACAGCGCCATGGCGGCCATGGAGTTGCCGGATGGCTCGGCGCCGTCGTAGTCCTCTTTCAGGCGCATGACAAGCGAGTGGTCGCCTTCGGCGGTTGAGAAAAAGGCGCCGTTAGTGGTGTCCTCAAAGAGGGCGCACATTTGATCGGCAAGAGTGGTGGCGAGTTCTAAGTCAAGCTTTTGGAAGTCCGTTTCGTATAGGTCTATTAGGGCAAGAATAAAAAAGGCGTAGTCATCAAGGAAGCCCGCAATATGTCCCTCGCCCGCGCGCCAGCTTCTCTGCAGGATGCCGGTTTGCGGGTTCCACATGGTTTGTTTGATGAAGTCCGCCGCAGAACGCGCGGCCAGCAGATAGCGCGGTTCCTGGAGGACTTGCGCGCCTTTGGCGAAGGCGGAGATCATCAGGCCGTTCCAACTGGTGAGGACCTTGTCATCCAGGTGCGGGCGGACGCGCATGTTGCGATATTGCAAAAGCTTTGCCCGTGCTTCGGTGAACGCGGGCGCGGGTTCGTTCGCGCGGAAAAGAATATTTTTGCGCGTGAACTCTTCGTGCGGATCTTCATTCGGTTCAACGTTGCCTTCGGCGCGGCAGCCGAAATACTTGCCGAATTCGGCGGCGCCGGTCTCGCCCAGAACGGCTTCAAGCTCGCGGGTATCAAAGACGTAGAACGCGCCTTCGGCCTTTTCCTTCGGATGATCGGGGTGGACGACCGAGTCGGCATCTTCGGCGCTGAAAAAGCCGCCTTGCCGGTGGGTCATGTCGCGGATGACGTAATCGAAAATACGTCGTGCTTCGGCGGCCAGGTCTTCGTGGCCCGTGATCTGATACGCCTCCAGGAAGCTGGCCGCCAACTGGGCCTGATCGTAGAGCATCTTCTCAAAGTGCGGCACGAACCAGCGGGCATCGACGGAATAGCGATGGAATCCGCCGCCGAGTTGATCGTTCATGCCTCCCCGGGCCATTGCGCGCAGCGTAGCGACGGTCATATCGAGCGCTTCATCTTCGCCCGTCGCCTTCCAATAACGGAGCAGGAAATTGAGCTGCACCGGACGCGGGAATTTCGGGGCGGTGCCGAAACCGCCGAATTTGCGATCGAACATGCGGCGCGAGTGGTTAAAGGCTGAATCGAGAATGCTGTCATCGACTGCGCCCGCGCCTTTGCTTAGCGCGGCGTGGCCCTGAAGCTGGTCCATGATTTCCGTCACCGAGCCGTCGATTTTTTCGCGGTCGTCGCGCCACGCTTGAGCGAGGTGGTTCAAGACGGTGCGGAAACCGGGACGGCCGTAGCGGTTATCGGGCGGAAAGTACGTACCGCCATAGAACGGCTTCAAGTCGGGCGTGAGCCAGACGCTCATCGGCCAGCCGCCGCCGCCGGTGGTCGCCTGCACAAAGAGCATATAGATGCGGTCAACATCGGGACGCTCTTCGCGATCGACCTTAATGGAGACGAAATCGCGGTTCAAAATTTCCGCGGTTTGCTCGTTCTCGAAGGACTCACGCTCCATGACGTGGCACCAGTGGCACGTGGAATAACCAATGCTAAGAAAGATGGGTTTGTTCTCGGCGCGGGCTTTGGCGAATGCTGGGTCACCCCACGGATACCAGTCCACCGGATTTTGCGCGTGCTGGAGGAGATAGGGGCTTTGTTCATTGGCCAGGCGATTGGTGTGCATATAAAGTGAGGGGATGACCGTTCTTGACAGTCTGCGGGAATTCCTAAGAATTCCCAGCGTTAGTACCAGTGTGGACCATGTTGCCGACTGCCGGCGGGCAGCCGAGTGGGTTCGCGATTATTTACCTGGAGCGCGGCTGATTGAGAAAGATGGGCATCATCCGTTGGTGTACGCCGAGTATCTGGGCGCGCCCGGTCAGCCGACCCTGTTGCTGTACGGCCATTACGATGTCCAGCCGCCGGATCCGTTGGACTTGTGGATCTCCCCGCCATTTGAACCGGCGATTCGGGGAGACGATATCTTCGCGCGCGGAGCTTGTGACGATAAGGGGCAGACGCTGATTTTGCTGGAAGCGTTGCGGCGATTTAATGGGCAGCCGCCGGTGAATATCAAAGTGCTGATTGAAGGGGAGGAAGAAGCGAATGGCGAGCACTTGGCCGCTTATGTTTCCGCGAATCGCGAGGCGTTAAAAGCCGATGCGGCGTTAATCTGCGATACGGAAATGTTCGCGCCCGGACTGCCGACTCTATGCACGGGACTGCGCGGGGGCGTGTTCGGCGAGTTGCATGTAAAGGGCGCCGCGCAGGATCTGCATGCGGGTGTTTATGGCGGCGCCGCGCCGAACGCGGTGGAGGCGGCCGCACAAATTATCGCGGCTTTGAAGGGGGTGGACGGGGTGGTGAGAGTGCCTGGATTTTATGACGCCGTTTTGGCGCCGGCCCCAGAGGAATTGGCGGCTTGGAAGACTTTGCCGTTTGATGAAGCCGAGTATTTGAAGAAGGAAGTGGGGTCGGTCTCTTTGACGGGCGAGGCCGGTTTCAGCGTGATGGAAAGGACATGGGCGCGGCCAACGCTGGAGGTGCATGGGATTGTTGGCGGGTTCGTTTCTAAGGGATTTAAGACGGTGATTCCGGCGCGGGCGCATGCAAAGATCAGTTGCCGGCTGGTGCCGGATCAGGATCCCGAGCGGATTCTGGCGCTCTTGCGTGAGGCAATTGCGGAGGCCACACCGAGGGGAATCGTCAGCCGTTTTGAGTCGTCCGGCGGTAGTCCGGCATGCCTGGTGAGCCCGAACCATCCGATTCTGCAAGCGGCCTCCAAGGCCCTATCCGAGACGTTCGGAAAGCCGACCGTCTATATGCGCAGCGGCGGGTCAATACCAGTAGTGGGGCTATTTCAGCGAGAGTTGGGCATCCCGAGTGTAATGATAGGGTTTGGTCTGCCGGACGATAATCTGCACGCGCCAAATGAGAAATTTCATTTGCCGAATTTGTATAAAGGGATTGAGGCGGTCACCCGTTTTTTCGAGGTGCTTACCACAGCACGCGAATTGCATAGCGCTCGATAGCTTCGTCGGGGGTGACGATAACCAGGCCGTGTACCATCGCTTGGGCGATCAGCATTCTATCGAAGGGATCCGAGTGGAGGCGAGGAAGGCGCCCGCATTGGAGCGCGGATTCTTCATCAAGTGGCAACGATTCCACGCCGCTCTTTTCGCGTGATTCGGAGATGTAATACTCGGGGCTCCTTGGAAGCTGCAGCTTTCCCAGCGAATATTTGGCTGAGATCTCCCAAGCGGAAACAGCGCTCAGAAATCGTTCGTTTTCAGGATGAAGAAAGGCGGCGGCGGCCGCCTTGCTTAATTTGCCGTTGTCGATGTATAACCAGAGAAACGTACAGGTGTCGAGCAGTAACCTCATTTTACGGCGTAGAATGCCTTTAACCATTCGTCGGGCATCGGTTCGAAAAATGAATCGGGGACTGTAAACTCGCCTTTGCCTGCGCCGATCCGCGGCTGTTTTTTCTTGGGAGCCAGCGCACGGATCTCGGCGACGGGTTTATTCCGATTACATAAAAGGAGCGTTTCGCCAGGCTTCAATTCCGCGATGTAGCGTGACAGATTCGTTTTCGCCTCGTGCATGTTGAGCTGCTTCATAGTTCAATTGTAAACTAAGTTTAGTATGCAAACGCTATTTATTTTCCTCCTGGCCACCGCCCTCCTCCCCGCCCAGAAACGCCCTGTCACCCACGAGGACATTTTCCTGCTGAAACGAACCGGCGAGGCCGCGCCGAGCCCCGATGGCAAGTGGGTGGTCTTCTCCGTCACCGAGCCCAATTATGACACGACGAAAACAGTGAGCGATCTCTGGATCGTGCCCGTCGATGGCAGCGCGCCGGCCCGCCGGCTGACGTCAAGTAAAGGATCGGAGAGCGGCGTGGCCTGGTCGTCAGATTCGACGCGGATTGCCTTCACGGCGAAGCGCGAAGGAGATGACGTTGCGCAGATCTATGTCCTCCCGGTGCAGGGTGGCGAAGCGCAGCGGATTATGACGCTGGCCACCGCGGCGGCGAATCCGAAGTGGCGGCCGGATGGGCTGGGGCTGCTGTTTGAATCGACAGTGAAGGGCGCGGGGAGGAATCCGGGCAAGTCGACGGCGCGCGTTTACGACAATATGCCGGTGCGCTATTGGAACGCCTGGCTGGACGATAGCCGGCCGCATTTGTATGTCTGGGAGTTTGGATGGACGAGCGCGATTGACCTGCTCGATAAGGGGAAGCTGGTCGATTCGCCGGGCTTTTCCGGCATTCGCGGCGGGCTGAGTTCGGAGACAACTTTGCAGGCGATATGGTCGCCGGACGGGCGGGAGATCGTCTTTGCGGCAACGGTGAACAAGAGTGAGATGATGCGCGCGGAGCCCGAAACTCATCTGTTCCGGATGGATCGGCAGGGCGGCGAACCGGTGCGGTTGACGCAGGCGGGGCACAGCTATACCCGGCCACGTTTTTCGCCGGATGGGAAATTCGTTTACACGTTACAAGACCGGACGGCGTCGGCGCAGCATCCCTATTCGCTGACGCGGCTAACAAGATTCGCGTGGCCTGCGGTGGCGGCGCCGCGCGTGCTGACGGCGTCGTTCGACCGGGGCGTTTCCGGTTTCACGGTTTCAGCCGATGGCGCGACGATCGCGATAGACGCCGAGGACCAAGGCTTCAGCAAACTATTTCAACTGCCTGCGAGTGGCGGTACGCCGGTGAAAATGTTCGACGTGACGGAGGGCGGTTATAGCGCGCCGCAATTTGCCGGCGGGAATATCATCGCGTCCTATTCGTCGAGCAAGCAGCCAGCGGAGATTGTCCGGATCGAATCCCAGGGCCACACGTTACTTACTAACTTCAATGCCGCGAAGTTAGCAGCATTGGATATGCCGAAACCGGAACATTTTTGGTTCACAGCGAAGAACGGCAAACGCATCCATAGCGTTATGGTCCCGCCGCCGGGATTGGATCCATCGAAGAAATATCCGCTATTAGTTTTCCCGCACGGCGGACCGAACGCCATGTCGGCCGATGCGTTCACGACGCGGTGGAACTATCATCTGCTGACCAGCCCCGGCTATGCGCTGCTGATGACGAATTACACCGGATCCACGGGCTTTGGCGAGAAGTTCGCCGACGAGATTGAACGAGACGTCTTGCGCGGACCCGCGCGAGAAATCCTGGAGGCGGTTGACGCGGCGGCGGCTAAGTATCCGTACATAAACACGGAGAAGCAGTGCGCCATTGGAGCGAGCTATGGCGGGTACTTGATGAACTGGTTCAACGGACATACGCGCCAGTTCAAGTGCATAGTGAATCACGCGGGCGCCGTTAATAATGAGTCGCAGTACGGCGCGAACGACGGCGGGCTGTCCCGTGAGCTGCGGATGGGCGCCAAGGTGTGGGAATCGGGCAAGGGGCAGTGGATGGACCAGAGCCCATTTCGTTATGCGGCCGAATGGAAGACACCGACTTTGATCACGCAGGGCGAGCTGGATTATCGCGTCCCGGTCGGCGAGAGCCTGATGACGTTCAAGCTGCTACAGCGGCAGGGCATTCCAGCTCGGTTGATGGTATTCCCCGATGAGGGACACTGGATTTTGAAGGGTGAGAACAACCGGCATCACATGATGGAAGTGCTGGGTTGGCTGCGGCAGTATTTAGGGAATTAATAGTGAAGAACGATCTGAAAGCGACGACCGATGCCCCGATAACGCCGTTGATTCGTCCATTCCAGGAATTCGCGGCCCGGGAAACATCGGGAGGCGTTGTGCTGATGCTGTGTGCGGTGGCGGCGCTTGTCTGGGTGAACACTCCATGGGTGTCACTGTATGATTCGCTGTGGCACGCGAAGCTGAGCATTGGTCTTGCCAGTTACACTCTCGACCACGATCTTCATTTCTGGGTGAACGATGGCCTGATGGCTATTTTCTTCTTCGTCGTCGGCCTGGAGATTAAGCGCCAACTTCTAGTTGGAGAACTGGCTTCGGTGCGCCAGGCGGCACTGCCGATACTGGCGGCTCTGGGTGGCGTGATTGTGCCAGCGTTGATCTATACCGCCATGAACTTCGGTGGAGCGGGATCGGCGGGATGGGGAATACCGATGGCAACCGATATCGCCTTCGTCATTGGCGTCATGGCGCTGTTAGGCGACCGGGTGCCGTTGGGGCTAAGGGTCTTCCTGACGGCCCTCGCCATTGTGGATGACATCGCGGCGGTATTGGTAATCGCGTTCTTCTACACGGCACAAATTGAATGGGCGGGAGTTGGCGTGGCCGCCCTTTGTGTTTTTCTCCTCATCGCTGCAAACCGGGCGGGTGTTCGTCACGCACTTCCCTACGTACTGCTGGGGATCGTGCTGTGGCTCGCAGTGCTCCATTCGGGCGTTCACGCGACGATCGCCGGTGTTGTGCTCGCCATGACTATTCCTTCGCGGACAGAATTGAATGCGGACGAGTTCCTTCAGCGCTGCCGCGGAATTCTCAGGCACTTCGAGAGTTGCGCCGACAAAGAGAAAGGAGTGATGGACGACGAGGAGCAGCAGGTCGCCATAGATGCGCTGGAGGATACCTGCGAGAAAGCGCAACCGCCATTGTACCGGTTGGAGGAAGCGCTGCATCCTTGGGTAACGTTCGTGATTATGCCGGTATTCGCGCTGGGCAACGCCGGAGTCGTCTTAAGCGGAAAGATCGGCGAGCAACTTTCGGAACCCATTGCGCTGGGAGTGGCTTTGGGCCTGCTTCTCGGAAAGCCTATCGGAATCGGGCTGGCGGCTTGGCTGGCGGTAAAGTCCGGCATTGCGGCGTTACCATCCGGAGTGAGTTGGAAACACATTCACGGCGCCGCGTGGCTGGCCGGAATCGGGTTCACGATGTCTCTCTTCATCGCCGCGCTGGCGTTTCCCAGTCGGGAACTGCTGGCACTGGCGAAGATGGGAGTTTTGGCGGGATCGTTTTTGGCGGGAACTATCGGCTACGTAATTTTGCGACGGCCCGCAAGGGATTCTATTCGTACCGCAGCGCCTCCATAGGCTCGATTCGCAGGGCCCGGCGGGCAGGAATGGCGCACGCCACCCAGCCAGCCAGAATCATTAGTACGGAGACGGCCAGGTACGTCAACGGATCCGCCGTTGATATGCCCTCCACGAGAAACCGGGCCAGTGGCCGCGTGACGAAAAACGAAGCGGCCAAGCCAATCGCCAATCCCACGCCGACCAGCCACGCGCCTTCGCCGAACACCAGTCGCAACACACGGCCCGGCGCCGCGCCGAGCGCCACGCGAAGGCCAATCTCCCGAACGCGCCGCGCCACCGAATACGCCATCAGCCCGTAAAGGCCGATCCCAGTGAGCGTCAGCCCCAACACCCCCATCACGCTCAACAGTCCCGCGCCCATTCGGCTTGGCAATAGCGCCATGCCGATCGCCTCGCGCATCGGTTTCACCTCCACCGTCGCCGTCGGGTCCAGGTCAAGCATTGCGCGCCGCACCGGACGCGCCAGCTTCCCGGGATCCACGCCCGCGCGGACCATGAACTGTACCACCGCCGAGCGGTATCCGCCAACATCCACCACGTACGGCCCAAACATCGCCGGCCTCTGATGGTCGTTCAACCAAGCGTACTTGCTATCGCGCACCACTACGACAATTCGCCGCTCCCGGGTCTTCTCCAGGTCGAACCCCGGTGACAACGAAACCGATTGCATCAGGTTCCGCGCAAACAGGCCGGCCGTCGTCAACACCACGATCGATGTCGCTACCTGCGCCACTACCAGGCCGCGGCGCAACGTCAACTTGCCGCTCACCTGATGTTCCGATTGCTTCAACGCATAGCCGGCGCGGGAACGGCTGGCCCTCCACGCTGGCAGTAGTCCCACCAGCAGCGCGCACCCGCCGGCGATTGCCGAAGCGTACGCCAGCAGCCGCCCATCCGGTTCGATTTGCAACACAATCGGTATGGACAATGGCAAATGAATCCGGCTGATCGCGTGCGTCAAAAAAACGTTCAGGATCAAACCCAGCAACGTTCCGCCAATCGGCAGCAGCAGGCTCTCCGTCAGCATTTGCCGCAACAGGCGGCCGCGGCCCGCGCCCAGGCTCGCGCGAATCGCAAACTCCTGTCCGCGGCTCGATGCCCTTGCCAGCAGCAGCCCGGATACGTTCAGGCAGGCGATGCCCAACAGCAGCGATACGACCGTCATCAGCACCGCGAAGAACAAAGAAATTGATTTCTGCCCTGCCGTCCGCTGCAGGCCCACCACTCGCTGGACCCGAATGTCATTCGCGAACTTGAACAACCGTTCTGGCATGGCCTTGTCCAACTCCACGGCAACGGACCGCAAACGCTCTCGCACCGCGTCGTCCGAAATCCCGTCCGGCATTCGCGCATAAAGCTGGACTTTTATGTCGCGGCCTCGCACCTGTGCGTAGAGGTCTGGGCGCAGACCCATTCCGAACAGCGTCCGGTGGTTTTCCGGCAGTACGCCCAGCACGGTGTGGGGCTTTCCGTCCAGGTTCAGCGTACGGCCAACCACTGCCGGATCCGATGCCAGCCTGCCCTGCCACATACCGTACGAAATCACCACGGCGTCCTCGTCGCCCGGACGCATTCCGCGTCCGATGTGGAGCGGAATACCCGCCATTTCAAACAGGTTGTCCGTCGCCCGCATCGCGAAAAGGCGTTGTGTCTCGTCACCGGTGCGCCAGTTCAGATAACCCTCCTCCCGCAAGCCGGCCACATCCGGAAGCGCCTTCGCATCGCGCAGAAACTGAAACTGCGCCATTCCTGCGTGGCTGTTGCCGCCCAGCCGGACGTAGGCGATTGTTGATGCGTCGCGCACCGAAGGCTGGCTCATCAGAAACTCGACGGTCATGCTGAAGATGGCGGTATTCACGCCAATTCCAAGCGCCAGCGATAACACCGCCACCGCCAGAAAGGCGGCTCCCGCCGCAACGATCGCGCCGCGAAGCGCAGGTCGCTCAGCAGGTCTTCGAGCCACGTCCATTGCCATTCACTCCTGGTGTCTTCGGCCATTCTGGCGGTGGAGCCGAACTCTTTGCGCGCCCGGCGGAGGGCCTCCGCGCGGGCCAGGCCGCCGCGCTCGAGTTCATCGGCGCGCTCCTCCATATGGAACTCCATCTCTTCGGCCAGCGCGGCATCAAACTTCGATCGCCCGCGCAAAAACGCAAACTTGTTGCGGAATTCCATTGGGTTATACCTACGCGTTATCCAGCACGAGCTCTATCGCGCGGACCATGCGGCGGAACTCCTGGTTTTTCAGTTCCAGCCGCTTCCGGCCCTCGCGCGTCAGCTTGTAAAAACGCGCCTTTCGATTGGATTCCGACAAACCCCATTCCGCTGTCAGTCAGCCTTTCACCAGCATCCGATTTAACGCCGGATAGAGCGACCCTTCTTCCACTGTCAGAAATTCACCGGACGACTCTTTAATGCGCTTGGCGATGGCGTAGCCGTGCAGCGGACCGCCCGCCAGCGTCCGCAGCGCCAATAAATATAGAGTTCCCGGCAAAAGCTCCGGAGTGGAATTTTCCATGTCGCTCCCTTATCTAGACTATGTATAGCCTGGACAGGGAGAGACGTCAGGTATTTTCTATGCGAGCCTTCACGGTACGGCGGTCCAGCCCGAGACGGCGGGCGGTTTCGACGTAGGATCCGCTTTGGCCGTAAACGAGTTTGGCATAGTGGCTTAACACTTCATCGGCCGTAAGCTCGCCACGGTTGTAACGGTCGTGGAAACTGCCGGACGCAGTATGAAGGGGCTGGTAAGTTTGGCGGATCAAAATGTTGCGGACACACTGTTCGAGTTCGCGGTAGTTCCCCGGCCAACGATAGCCTTTGGGCAGATGATTTTCGATCCAATCGAGTACCGCCGGGTACGCGGATTCGGCTTCCTCGCCAACGGTTCGGCGGGTCATGTACAGAAGAAGTTCGGGGAATGAGCCGGGCGCGTCGTCGATTTGCTCGGCCAGCGATGGCGTACGAATCAGATCCGCGCAGAGGCGGTAGTAGAGATCCTCGCGGAAGCGGCCGGCGTCAATTTCGACGGCCAGATCGCGGTTCGTCGCGGCGATTAATTTGCCTTCGAACTGCTTACGGTCCGTATCGCCAACCGCGGTGTATTCGCGCGTCTCCATTACGCGCAGCAGCTTCACTTGAATCGGCATTTCCATTTCGCCCAATTCGTCCAGGAACACGGAACCCTGTCGCGGGCAGGCCTCGAGCCAGCCGATCCTATCCGCAATCGCTCCGGTGAACGATCCCCGTTTATGGCCAAAGAGTTCACTTTCAATTAAGGACGGCGACAACGCAGCCAGATTCACCGCGAAGAAGCTCTCGCCCTTGGGTTGCTCGAACGCCATTCGAGACGGAACAAATGGCAGATACCGCGCCCCGGCGATGGCGCGCGCGACCAGTTCCTTGCCTGTACCGGAGGGACCGGTTATCAACGTCGGGAAGTCGCCCATCTTGCGCCACAGCACGCGCCGGTAGCGGCGGAGATCGCAGGTGAAGATGGATTCCCAAATGCTCGCGCGCAGCCGCGCGGCGGGCCGGGACGAGCCGATGATGTGATCGAAGATGCGGTGGAACGCGCGAGCCAGTTGCCAGCAGCAGGCGAAAAAGTGTTCCACTGGAATGGCGGTTTGGTAGCGTTTCCCCGGAATGTCGAAGTAATGCGCCCAGTCGGCGGCGAACTTGCGGTAAAAATTCCAGTTTGGGGTGGGGGAGGCGAACTGCGAGTAGTAACGCTGATAGAGAAGCGAATGGACGCATTCTTCATAGAGGGCGAAGTCGCCATCCGTTCGGGCGAGCCGTTCAAGCATCGCTTCCAGCGCCGGTTCCAGCTTCTTCTGGATTCGCCATATGTTGGGCCGCACACGATCGGGATCGGCGACGGAGACGCTCCAGATGGGATCGCCGGGAACGAATTCGGCGCCGAGGGCGGCCTGCTCCATCTCGACACGTTCAGGCGAGAACGGGTTAGCATAGGCAAGAGCGGCGGAAGCTCGCAAGAAGGCACTGGACATCCAATGATCATACCCTGTCCATTTTATGTATGACGAACTGGAATCCGATTCCGCGCCTGAACGCGTACCGATTTGAAAATGCAACCACTTACGAGCGAGCCGCCGATTGGCCAAATGAATGCCCTGACAGAAGACATGAACCATTCGAGCTATGGCAGTCTGCTTCGCGACCGCGGGTTTCAATCTTTTCTGTGGACGCAGTTCCTCGGCGCCTTCAATGACAATGTTTTTAAGATGATCGTCTCCGTTGCCGCGGTGGCCTATACCGCCGGCAACGCCGGGGCTGGGTCCCATTACTTGGCGCTCGCGGGAGCGGTTTTCGTCCTCCCTTTCCTGCTGTTCGCCGGGTGGGCCGGCCAACTGGCGGACCGCTTTTCGAAGTCGCAAGTCCTGATCGTCACGAAGTCGTTCGAAATTCTCACAATGATCCTGGCGCTATTCGCGCTGCAGGCGGCCAGCATGCCGATGCTGCTCACCGTGCTGTTTTTACTGGCCGCGCAGGCAAACTTTTTCAGTCCGGCGAAGTACGGTATTCTGCCGGAACTGCTGCCGGAACGCGACCTGTCCCGCGCCAACGCCCTGTTGGAACTGACGACGTTTGTGGCGATCGTTATCGGCGGCGGCTTCGGCACGCTGCTTTTCGAATATTGGAAGCACGATCAATGGAAGATCGGCGCGTTCCTGATCGCGCTGGCGGTTCTCGGGTCGTTGACCAGCCTGGGGATTCCGAAGGTGAAGCCGTCGCCGTCGAAGGAGCCGTTTCATTGGAACCCATTCACGGAAATCGTTCGCGGTTTCGGCATTCTGGGCAAGGATCGTCCGATGGCGCTGACGGTGGCCGGCATTTCGTTCTTTTGGTTTATCGGCGGGCTGGTGCAGTTGACGCTGGTCGTGTTTGTGAACCACACGCTGCATGGCACGGAGAGTCAAATCGGCCTGCTCGTAGCGGCGTTGGCGATTGGCATTGGCGCGGGTTCCATGGCGTCGGGCCGCATCTCGGGCGAGCGGATTGAGTTAGGGCTGGTGGCGCCATCGGGGATTGCCATGGGACTTTCCGCGTGCGCGCTGGGAATGGCGGCCACGCAGGGCTGGGCGTTTGTGTGGCTGACGCTCACCGGCTTCTTCGGCGGCCTGTTCATAGTGCCGCTGAACACGTTCCTGCAAGATGAGGCCGGTGCGGCAGAAAAGGGCCGCATTCTGGCTACGAATAACTTTGCCAACATGCTGGGTGTTATCCTGGCTTCCGGCGTTCTTTGGCTGCTCCACGACGCGCTGCACTGGAGCGGCGAGAACATCTTTTTCGCCGCCGGCGTCTTTACGATTGCCGCCTCCATCTACATACTCTTCTTTCACATGCTGCGTCAAACCGTTCGCTTCATTTGCTGGTCCATTCTGCACATCCTTTTCCGGCTGGAGGTCAAAGGCGGACACAACATTCCGGCCAAGGGCGGCGGCGTGGTTGTCGGCAATCATGTTTCCTATGCCGACGCCTTCTTGATCGGCTCGGCGACCCCGCGCTTCGTGCGCTGGATTCTGTGGAAGACGCTCTACGACATCAAGTTTTTGACGCCGATTTTTGAGCTGCTGCGCACCGTGCCGATTGACCTGTCTAAGCCGCGCGACGCCGTCGCCACACTGGCATTCTGCAGAGCGGAGGTGGAGGCCGGTGAACTAGCCGGTATTTTTCCGGAAGGGCAGATTACACGCACCGGCCATCTGCTGCCATTCAAGCGCGGTTATGAGCGCATTGCGGAATCGAAATCGGGCGTGCAGTCGCCTATTATTCCGGCGTGGATTGAGGGACTGTATGGCCACCCGCTCAGCATGAAGGGCGGGAAACTGTTCGGGAGCTGGGATGTCTGGAATCGGCCAAAGGTGACCGTGATTGTCGGCGAACCGGTGATGGGGCCTATCCCGCCGGAGGCGCTGCGGGCGCGCGTTATGGACCTGGCAAGCCAGGCGGCGACCGATAAGCGCGAGGCCGCCGAGACCATCGGCCGGCGGTTCGTGGCGGCGGCTCGCGAACGCTGGGGTGCATTGGGAATTGCCGATTCCTTCGGCAAGGAAATGACGTTTGGGAAGACTCTTATCGGCGCGCAGTTGTTGCGTCGTTGGCTCGATCGGAACGCGCCGGATCAGCCAATGATCGGACTCCTGTCGCCGAACTCCGTTGGCACGGCGCTGGCGAATATCGCGGTGACGTTGAGCGGCCGCACCGCCGTGAATTTGAACTTCACTTCGGGCGCGGCGTCAATGGCTTCGGCGATTGAGCAGTGCGGCATTAAGACCGTCTTGAGTTCGAAGCTTTTCTTGGTGAAGCAGAGGATTGACCCGATGCCGGGCGTGGTTTATCTGGAAGAATTGCTTCCGAAATTTACGGGGGTCGATAAGGCCATCGCGTTCCTGCAGGCGCGATTTATGCCGGCCGGGATGTTGGCGAAAGGTCAAACGGACGACGTAGCCGCGATCATCTTTTCGAGCGGCAGCACAGGCGAGCCGAAGGGCGTGGAATTGACGCATTGGAATCTGTTGTCGAACATGGACTCAGTGGCGCAGGTATATCCGGTGGGGCCGTCGGATGTGATGCTCGGCATCCTTCCTTTCTTCCATTCGTTCGGATTTGGCTATAACTTGTGGTTCCCACTGTTAAACCGGTTTCCAGTGATATTTCATCCGAATCCGAATGACGCAAAGACCATCGGCGAGTTATCGGAGAAATACGGCGCGACCTTCTTGTTGTCAACACCGACGTTCGCGGCGACTTACACTCGTAAGTGTACGAAGGAGCAGTTCGCTAAGATCCGTTACGTATTGGTCGGAGCGGAGAAGCTGCGTCCGGCGGTGGCGCAACAGTTCGAGGAAAAGTTCGGCATTCGTATGCACGAGGGGTATGGCTGCACGGAGATGGCGCCTGTGGTCAGCGTCAACGGACCGGACTTCATTTCGGATGACCCGTCACAATCGAGCCAGCTTGGCTTCAAGGCTGAAAGCGTGGGCCGGCCGCTGCCGGGCGTGAGTTTGCGCTTTGTCGACCCGGCCACCTTGGAACCCGTGCCGAATGGGCAGGAGGGCCTGTTGCTGGTGAAGGGGCCGAGCCAAATGCGCGGCTATTTGAAACAGCCGGAGCGGACGCGGAGCGCGTTGGTCGACCGCTATTACAACACCGGGGATATGGCCCGTCTGGACGAGGAAGGGTTCCTGTTTATCACGGGACGCCTATCGCGATTTTCGAAGATTGGCGGCGAGATGGTGCCTCATTTGAAGGTGGAGGAGTGTCTGCAGGAGATCATGGATGACGCCGCTTGTTTGGTAATCGGCGTACCGGACGCCCAGCGCGGTGAGCGGTTGGTGGTGTTACATACGAGTAAAGATTTGACACCGGCGGCGATGGTCGCTCACTTAGACAGCGCCGGCCTGCCTGCGCTGTGGATTCCGAAGCCGAATCAGTTTTTTCACGTTGACGAGATTCCGACATTGGGGACAGGGAAGACGGATTTACGAAAGTCGACCGACTTAGCGATTGAGTTAGCGTCCAAAGTGCGGCAACCGGCGGCTGTCGAATAACCTAGCTAGTGTGCCATTCCGGCACACCTGTCGACTAACTTCACATAAAACGGCGCCCTTTGCGGCGCCGTCAGTTTTGACATGAAGTTATTTTCATTATTACTAACAACACTTCCACTGATGTTACTTGGGCAACCTGTACGGTTCGGCGTAAAAGGCGGCTTCCTACTCACCGAGCCGACGCGATACACGCCCGAGCAATCGCGCTCGTTCACAGTGGGACCGGTCGTCGAGTTCCAACTCCCGAATCACTTCGCGATTGAAGCCGGCTTTCTATATAAGCGAATCGGCACAGGCCACGATGTCACGTTTACCGATTACCGCTCAAAGTCAAGTAGCCGGGGCAACTCGTTCGAAATTCCGGTGATTGGCAAATACTACTTCAGGCCGCCCAACCGCTGGACGCCCTACCTTGGCCTCGGAGTGGCAATGCGGAGAACCTGGCAATCGACAGAGGGTTCCCTGACAGGTCCCGCGACCGACCAATTCAGGCCTGGTGAATTCCGCTACTCGAATGTGTCGCCTTTCGAGGCTGGTGCCGTTGGCACGGCCGGTCTGCGGTTCACGCACGGTCTATGGAAGTTCTCCCCGGAATTCCGCTACACCCGGTGGAGCGAGTTTTCGGTATCTCGTTCTAATCGCCCTTCACGATCTTCCCGAACATCTGACCGCCGCCTTTTTCTCCGCTCCAGGTACCGGCGTATTGGTCTCGATAGAGCATCACGCGCGCGGTCCAGGTGCCCACGCCGGGAATGGTCATGTCGGTCAGTGTGATCACCGGCGTGTCCCCGGCCCATTTCAGCGTTATCGGAATGGGCACCGGGAGGTCCTTCCCGTCGTAGCGCAGCCGCGTTTTGAATAGCCACGTCTCACCGCTGATTTTACTGACGCTTTCAATCTTGTACTTTTCCGGGCCAAAAGTGCCTTCTTTGTTGGTCCGCGTCGAGTAGCCAAGCAGCGTCACGTTTTGCATGCGCTCCTGAAATAGCCGTTCATAGTCAGCCTGCTGGGTGACCGTTTTCGCGCACCCCGCCAGCACGAGCAGCGCCGCCAAAAGACCCTTCATTTGCGCTTGTTCTCCATCCAAATCACATTCGTCGTTGTCTGGCCGGCTATCAGCACGTCCAGGTCGCCGTCGTCGTCCATGTCCACGAGGCGAATATCATACGCTGCATTGCCGTACCAAATATCGTGACGTTTGAAATTCCCTTTGCCGTCATTTTCGAACCAGGCGACGACGTGGCTATCTTTAGCGCAGGTGACGGCGTCAATGTCGCCATCGCCGTCGATATCGCCTGTCGCGAGATTGTGGGGGCCGCCTAATTCGCTGTCCACTTCGCGGGCCTTCCAATCCGGCGCTTCGAACCAGACGACGCCGAAACCGTGGCCGCGGGTGGCGAAGAAATCTTTCTTTCCATCCCCGTTCACGTCAAAAATGGCAATGTTCGTCGCGCCCGGCTGTTTGTCGGCGATGAGATGCTTTTTCCACGATGCCTGCCGCGGATTCGCCGGTGCTTCCCACCACGCGAAGTAGTTGCCATCCGCGCCCACTTTGGCGCCAACGGCGATGTCGGCGCGGCCGTCCCCGTTCACGTCGCCGATGCCCATGTAGTGGCTCAGGCCCGGCGCGTCCTTCATCGCAAAGACCGTGCGCTCCCATTTGGGCGGCTTGAACCAGGCGATGGAGTTGGAGAACATGCCCGTTGGCTGCCCGCTATTACCAACCAGATCGGGCTTGCCGTCGCCATCGATATCGCCGGCGATCAGGCCGTGAACACCGTTGACGCCGCCTTGCGCGTGGCTGTCGACGACGTGATATTTCCACTTGTCTCTCAGCGGATTTTTCGGGCGTTCGAGCCAGAAAATCAAACCCGGCGAGTACTGTGCGCCAATCCAATCGACATCGCCGTCGCCATCGGCATCGAAGGCTTCCGAATGAATGGCCCAGTTGCCTTCGTGCAGCACGGTTGGCTTCCAGTCCGGCGCGGTGAGCAGAATTGTGCGCTTGTTCGTCTCGTCGTTGACGATGATGTCTTTCTTGCCATCGCCGGTGAAATCGGCGGCAATGGCGGTGTGGTTGGCAAAACCGCGAGTAACTTCGTGTTGGCGCCAGGCCGGCTTGGTTTCGTTCCAGTAGATCTTGATATTGGCAGTCTTGCGGCCAACGCCAATAATGTCGGCGAGACCGTCACCATTGAGATCGGCGACGTCCAGGTCTTCCGCGGCCATTCCGCCATCGTCGACTAACGCGGTGCGGGCCCACTTCCCCGCCCCGGTGCGCTGATAGACCGCGACGCCGAAATTCTTGTCGCGCCAGCCGACGGCGAGGTCGTCGCCGCCATCGCCATCGAAGTCGCCCCAGCCCAGCGCATGAGCTTGGGCCAGCCGCTCCTCAATGAACTGGCGCGGCCACATTTTGCCGTCCCATTTCTTGGGGCCGCGCAACGGGGGCATGAATTGGGGGTTCATTTTCGGCGCGGGTTCTTCGTAGATCACGATGCCGTTGCCATGCCAAGGCTCAACCGTGGCGATGGCGCGTTGCAGCCCATTGACCATACCCATTTTGATTTCGCCAGGCGCGCCTTCGCCGAGTTGCCGCTTGCTCCACGCGCCATTAGCCTTCTTGATGACGTACATACCATCGCGGGAAGCGGCGATGATTTCGTCGCCTTTTTCGCCGTCGAAATCGGTGACGATGAAGTTGTGAACGATGTGGAGCGAGTCGTCGGCCACCTCAGTTTTCCACGGTTCTTTGGCGGGATCCTTAGGCGGATGCAGAACCAGAATTCGCGAGCCGGCGCCTTCCCAATTTGGCCCTTTGCTCCCGCGCCCATGGAGCGGGACGACGATTAGCTCCTTCTCGCCGTCGCCATCGATATCGCCAAAGCGCATGCGGTGGAGCGTGGGCTCGTCACCCAATGGGACGACGTTCCCCTTCTGGTCGGTCCATTGCAAAGACCCGCCGCCGGTCGTGTTGCTCGGCTGCCAGTCGGCCCCGATGGCGAAGTCGAGTTTGCCATCGCGGTCAATATCGTGAGCGGCCACGCAGACGTTATCCTTCTTCGTCTTGCCATCGAGAATGACGTGCTTCTCCCACGTTGGATTCTGGTACCAAACAAGCTGCGTCGGATTGATGGCGACAATGTCGGGCTTGCCGTCCTTATTGACGTCGGCGGTCAGCACAGCGTAAACAACGCCGAAGTCTTTCTGAATTTCCTGCGTCCGGAAACGCAGTTCGACAGCCGCGGCTGGCAGGGAGGCAATGAGAATTATGGCAGTGGATCGCATTGCCGGAATTCTATCAGCCTATTCGCCATCCTCGCGCTGGATCCATGGCGGTTGCGCGAATACCGGTTCCACCATTCGCCAGATTTCGTCTCCAATATCGCGTCCATCGGCAACGCCGAAGACCAGTCCCTTAAGGCGGCGTCTGCCAAGCTCCGCATGGGTGTTCACCCACTGTGCGAACTCCTTGCGCGGACCGCTAACCAAGCCCAACCCCCGCGCCTCCTCTACATAGTCCTTGACATCGGCAAGGATCGCCGCGTGCTGCGCGCGCAGCAGATCGGCCTGCCCGCGGATCCAGTCGCGAAGTTCAACGGGAATATCGCCAGTCAAGGCCTCAGGAGTTTCATCGGCGCGCAGTGCGGCCCAAACCGTCTTGGTGGAGGTGCCGAACATCAGCCGGTGGAGTCGAACGTAGTCGTCGAGCTTCACCTTGGCGCGCGTGCCGTCTGGCCAGCGCAGGACAAATCCCTCTCCTTCGGTATTGGGAAGCGTTCGCGCGTCTAGTAGCCCGTAAAATTCGGCGCGCCGGATCCGCGCCGGTAGATCCAGCCAGGTGTTCGTATCGGCGCCCGCGAGATCCACTGAGCCGAGGGCGACCAACTCCTCCAGACCGTGATAGTCCACAACGATGCGGTTGCCTGGGTAGACAGCCTCCATCAGCACCGTTTCTCCCGCGGGAGGCAGATAATCCGGTGCTTGCGCTCCAAACCACGACGCGGCCCACAAGGCTTGATCGGATTCGAAACTGCCGCGCGTGGAAAACAAACGCCGCCCTTCATACGCGCAGAGCAGAATCAGACTTCCGTCGACCTTTTCCCAAAACTCCGGCTGGCCTTGGGGAAGTTCAGGCAGTTGGCTCAAGTTGAAGAATTTCGCGAAGCCTCGAGCGATGATGTCTCCCGCCTCATCGAGAATCAGGCCGCGAGCTTCGCGCAGAACTTGCGGCCAGTTGTGCGCCTTGAAGTCGAACTGCGCTTTCTGCGAATAATTGTAGATCCACAGGGGGAGTTGCGCGTGGCGCCGCCGGGTGCAGTAGCCGCCGGCGACGAGGTCTTGCAGTTCTGAGTGGAGAGCGTAGCGCAAAATGGGAAGGCGCTCTCAGCTTAACAGGAGACAAACGTGTGCCAGTCGAAATCGAACATGCCGTCCATGCCGCCGAACTTGCTCTGCGGGTAAAGCTCTTTCCCACCCAACACCAATGCGCCCAAGCGCTGCTGCGCGGAAGCATCGTCGAAATGGAGACCGGCGAAGGCAAGACGCTCGCCGCCGTGCCCGCCGCTGCTTTGCTCGCTCAAGCCGGCAAAGGCGTTCACATACTAACTGCCAATGACTATCTCGCCAAGCGCGATGCCGGATGGATGGGCCCGGCGTACGCGGAACTCGGCCTTCGCGCCGCGGCCATTCATCAAAACTCCACGCCCGCCGAACGCCGCGACGCCTACGCCGCCGACGTCACTTACATCTCCGCCACCGAAGCCGGATTCGACCATCTCCGCGACTGCCGCGCCCTCACGCTCGCCGAACGAGTTCAACGCCCACTCTACGCCGCCATCGTCGACGAAGCCGATTCCATCCTCATTGACGAAGCCCGCATCCCGCTCATCCTCGCCGGCGAGTGCGAAGGCATCGCCGATAGCGCCCGCCGCGCCGGTCCCGCCGCCCGCGCTCTCCGCCCTGGGATTGACTACATCCTCGACACCAGAAATCAAAACATCGAGATCACTTACGAAGGCCTTGCTCGCGCCGAAGACATCCTCCAAGTCGAGCAAATCCACGACGCCCCCAACGGCCTCCTCACCGCTATCTACCACGCCCTCCACGCCCAGCATCTTCTCGAAAAAGACGTCGACTACCTCATCCGCGAAAACAGAATCATCCCCATCGACGAGTACAAAGGCCGCACCGCCAACGAACGCCGTTGGCCCGCCGGCATCCACGCCGCTCTCGAAGAAAAGGAAGGTCTCGAAATCCAGGAACCCGGCCGGATTCTCGGCTCCCTCACCCTGCAAAACTTCGTCCTGCAATACGAACATCTCTGCGGCATGACCGGCACCGCCGCGACCCAAGCCGAAGAGTTCAAGCGGATCTACGGCCTCGACGTTGAAATCATTCCCACCTACAAACCGCGCATCCGCATCGATCAACCCGACGCCCTATTCCCAAATCAAGCCGCCAAATTCCGCGCCATCGTGCAGTCGATCCGTGAAAACCATTCCACTGGCCGCCCCGTGCTCATCGGCTCCGAAAGCGTCGAAGCGTCCGAGGCAATCAGCCGCGCCATCCCCGATATTCCGCACAACGTCCTGAACGCCCGTCACGAAGATATTGAAGCGGCGCTGATCGCCCAGGCCGGCCAGCGCGGCGCCGTCACCGTTTCGACCAACATGGCCGGCCGCGGCGTCGATATCGTGCTCGGCGCGGGCGTCGCGGACTTGGGCGGACTCCATGTCATCGGTGCCGCCCGCAATGACAGCCGCCGCATCGATAACCAACTCCGCGGCCGCGCCGGCCGCCAAGGCGACCCCGGCTCCTCCCGCTACTTCATTGCCCTGGACGACGAACTCATCCGCCGCTTCCGCGACGACGGTGAACAGATTCAGACGCTGGCCGATTGCGACATGCTCCAACGCCGCGCCGAGGGCCGACACCTCGACGCCCGTCTCTTCCTCCACAAGTACGAGCGAGTCATCGAAGGTCAACGCCATGCCCTCCTGCAAACCCGCGACGAAGTCATGGAAAATGCCGAAGAGAACCCAAACGAACCCGAATGGCCCATTCGCATTGAAGCGATTGACGAGGCCTGGGCCTGTCATCTGGAAGAGGTGGCGAATCTGAAATCCGGCTTCGCCTGGCTCAACCTCGGTGGCCGTGAACCGCTCAGTGAGTTCCTCCAAAATGTGGATGCTCTGTTCACCCAACTGTGGAAACAGGTCGACCACGAAGCAGCCGAGCGTCTCGCCAGCGGTGAAAAAACGCCCCCGCGCCGCGGTGCAACTTGGACTTATCTAACCGTCGATCAACCCTTCGGCACCGGTATGGAGCGGCTTATGAAAGGCCTCGCCCGCAAAGCGCGGTCGGGGCGCTTGTGGGGTTAAGCTTTACAACGCTACCGAAACATCCGTCTGCGGAAGGTCGTTGCCCTTGAATAACAACGGCGCGCCAGTTGCCTTCGACAGTGCATAGGCGAAGCAATCCCCCATGTTCAACTTCGCCGGATGGCCCTTCCCAAAGCGGCCTGCTGCCGTCACTGCCGCGCGCCGCTGTTCAAGCGAGACGGGGCGCAACGCAACGACGATACCGAGAGCCGTCATCAAGCGCTCCACCGCTCCCACTGCGGATTCTCCGCTCCGTCCTCGCACCGTTGTCGTGACTTCCCGGTAATTCACTGGGCTTATGAGCGAGCCGGTCGCACCCGTAATTCGCCCCTTGAAAGCCTCAGCCTCTGGTTCGTCAGAGTAGATCGCCAAGATGGCTGACGCATCCACAGCAATTATCATAGAGGCAGACCTTCCTCATCGTAGATGTCGGCGTCGGTCAACAATGGACCAATAATCGGCAGTGCCGCGATCTCTTTCTGGATCTGAGCCACTCTCCTCAACCGATCCTAAATATCCGCCTCCCGAGCCCGCTGCGCCTCGGCAAGCCTCTCCCGTATTGCTTCCGCTACGACATCGGTGATCGGCCGTGGCGTCAGTTCCGCTAACAGGCGAATATCTCGCACTACGTCAGGACCAGAATCCGCCTTTCACCCGTCACCAGATTCTGATACACCCCGGCATCCAACATAGGCCGATCCCTCAAACGCCTTCACGTTAAGAGACACCTTTGGTTCCGACTTCAACTCCGAGAGCTTGTCACTTTCAACATTATCTGGCATAGCTGGTCTTCTTGGTTGATGCCGATCGAGCGAGGAGCCGACAGACTGTCGCCGGGTGGATCTTGAACAGCCGCGCAGCGTCTGCGGCCGTCTTATCACCTTTCGAAACCATCTTCCGGATCTCGGTCTGTTGTTGAGGCGACAGTTTCGGTCGGCGTCCGCCAATCCTTCCTTCCTCGCGAGCTGCATCCAGACCGGCCTTGGTTCGCTCCTTGAGCATGGCCCGTTCGAACTCCGCGAACGCTCCCACCATCCGTATCATCATTCGACCAGCGGGAGTGGTCGTATCGATTGCTTCGGTCAAGCTACGGAATCCGGATCCGGCTTCGCCGAGCCGTTCCATGATCGTGAACACGTCTCGAAGGGAACGCGATAGCCGGTCCAGTTTCCAAACCACAAGCACGTCACTCTTGCGGAGTTGATCGAGGAGGCGTTGCAGTTCAGGCCGATCCCAGCGACCACCCGATGCCTTCTCTCGAAAGATCCGCTCGCACCCAGCCGCCTTCAACGCCTTCACCTGCGTCGCGGTTTCCTGATCGGTGGTTGAGACTCGGGCGTAGCCTATAAGCATTGCAATAATCTATTGCCATTAGTCTACATTAAGAAATACCGTTTGGCAACACCAGAATCGACAGAAACGCAGGTTTGGCATTTCATTGCAGAAACGTTTGTTTGTGCAATGCCGATCTGGCCACCGCCCACTGGTACGGCGCCGCGCCTGGTAGGTCTTCGCGGAACACTGCGCGACTAGGCAGGAGAATCCCAAAAACACGCAGGTCGTGGACGGCTGGTCCTCCTGAACGAGGGAGGTTCAAAGTCGTCAAAACGCAAGTCAATGTCAAACTTAAGAAGTGGATCCGCGAACATCATCACGAGTCGCGCTGATTACGGGCGTCACTCGCCAACAGGGTATAGGTGCTGCCGTCGCACTCGCTCTGGCGCGTGCTGGCGTGGACGTTGGCATGGCCTACTATCGTCCTTATGATCGCACGAAGCCTTGGGGCGTCAAGGACACGGAGCCTGAAGAAATTATGCACAAACTGCGGGCAATAGGCGTTCGGGCGCATGGCTTCGAAATCAATCTCGGCGAGCCGGACGGTCCTCACACATTGTTCCAACTGGCGCGCGAGCAGTTTGGTCAGATCGATATTCTCGTAAACAATGCGGCGTACTCAAAGGAGAGCACCGTCGAGGATATGTGTGCGGAAGACCTAGACCGCCATTATGCCGTCAACTTGCGTGCCCTGATGCTGCTGAGTTCCGAATTTGTTCGTTCCTTTCCCGCCAAGGGCGCTGGGCGCATCATCAATCTCACCTCAGGCCAAGGGCTGGGGCCGCTACCCAGCGAATTGGCCTATGCCGCGACAAAAGGCGGGGTCGATGCATTCACACTGAGTTTGAGCGCGGCCGTCGCGCGTCGCGGGATTACAGTCAACGCGGTCGATCCTGGCCCGACGGATACCGGATGGATGAGTGACGAGTTGCGTGAGTCGTTGATCACCAGCACACCGATGGGCCGATTGGGGATGCCCCTAGATGTCGCTCGGCTCATCGTCTTTTTAGCATCTGAAGAGGGCCAGTGGGTGACTGGACAGGTCCTTCGATCCCGGGGCTCGATCTAACAAAGCTGCGTACATCGCGATCAGCGGCGAAGTCGGCCTTGACCGACGTTCAGAGCGTTCAGTTTGAGCACGTGGCGGTGCTAATCCTTAAACGGAACATCGACCTCAAGATAGCTGCCGGGTACGGCTGCGTCGACGGCGGCAATAATGCGGGCTGTGACCAGCTTCACCATAGGCCATTGAGAATGTTCCAGCACGATCAGGGCCAGCTTGCGACCTTCAAGATTCTGCTGATAGCGGATATTCTTATCAGTGGTCACCATGAGGTCAAACCCGGTTTGCTCGGCAGCTTCACCGATCAATGCGCCGTTGGTGAGTTCTTCCCAGCCATGCGCCCGCGCTTCTTCGACGGTGTGGCCGATCAAAAAACGCGCCAGCCCTCGCGGTGTGCCATTGTCAAAAAGGATGCGCATGAAGCGGCGGGCTAACCGTAGCTCGGCGCCCTATCGAGCGAACGCGCGACGAAAGCCATAAGCCTGTCGATCTGTTCGCGGCTCACAGGAAACTGTTCGATCACTTCTTCAATGCTCATGCCCGCCTCAAGATTTTCGAACAACACCTTAACGGGCGTCCGGGTTCCTTTCAAAACCCACGCGCCGCTGACTTTGCCGGGAATGCTTTCCACAGCGGGGCATTGCGACCAATCTAGGTTTGCCATAAGTTGCCTCCCTTCTTCATGGTACACGCAGGATTTCCGCATGATTTCATCACAATTTGCGATACGCTTGGGATACTATGCGTCTCGCCGTTTTGCTTATCGCCCGGTCATTCATCTCTCGCCGGCCAGATTCTCTCTGACGTCAAGGTCCTCGGCAATGTGGCCCCGGTAAGAGTTTGGTTCGACCCCAGCGGACGCAACTCCATGAGTCGACCCGGAACTGTCCAACTGGATGCCGGCCTTTTCCGCAACTTCAGGTGTCGGAGAAAGTCCATATACAGTTTCGCGCCGAATCCTTCCGCATCACCAACACCCCGCGCTTCAACACCCCCCGGCGCCACCGTGTCCGCCCTCGCCCGTAACCCTGACGGCTCCATTCGCGCCCTTAACGGTTACACCGAAGTGCTCGCCGCTTCCGGCGAACGTGAAATCCGCTTCGCGCTCAAGTTGTTCTTTTAGACCACTGAAACGAGGGCGCGCCAGTCGCGCCCTCGTTTCACACTCAATCCGCCATCCGCGCCAACACCCCGTCCATCCCCTTCCCGCCCATCCGGACCGCCCGCGCTACCCACTTCTTTCCGTCCAAACCCGGGATCCCCACTGTTACCTTCCAGTTCGCCTTCTCCGCCGCCGACAGCATGTTGTATTGATACACCAGCGCCGCCTGCCGCACAGTCTCCACGAAATACCCTGCGTCAAACAACGCCGTCGGATCGGGGCTATCGGAATCCAGCACCCGCGCCGCCAACCGTAGCGCGATCTCTTCAGCCATCCGTGGATCCCGCGCCGCATAAATCCCCGCCCGCCGCATCGTCTCCATCCGCGCCGGCATCGAAGTTTCCCGTGTCAACAGGGCCAGCGTGTCCGCCGTCAGCCGCTTCAGATCATAAGAAGGATCCTGACCCGCCCAGCCGCCAACATCTTTCCACGGTAACGACTTCGCCGTACCGATTTCAATCCGCTGACAAATTAGCGGAGGACCGCCAAAAGCAGCGGCCGCCAACATCAATCCAACCAGTATTCGCTTCATGTTCTTTCGAACCTCCAGCTCCACCGTGACCCAAATAACTCCTAAAAGTCAGTGTGTTGGAGTAATCTTACCGTTAAACGCAATCCAATCGCTGCCGTCTCGCGGCGATCAGTTTGCCGATTGCGATTACAAGCTTTTCCATCCGCTCGTCGGTTTTGAGCATCCGGCGATCAGTCTCGGCGGCCCGCACTGCCACGAAAGCAAATCTTCTTTCGTTCTCAGTGGCAAGGGTTGCAATCCAGTTTCTGTAGTGAAACTTGACCCTCGGCAAGAATCTGAATGACCTTCTCCACGAGGTCCATTCGATCAGGAATGGTTTTGGTGGCCACGCCCTATCTTCGCACACTGTAAAATCAATCCAATGAGCGATCCCGCCGACATTCGCGAGCACCTCCAGTCCATCCTGGCCAGCCCCGGTTTCGCCAAGGCCGACCGCCTTCGCCGCTTCCTGCAATTCACCGTCGACGCCCACCTGAAAGGTGAATCCGCCCAGATCAAGGAGTACGTCCTCGGCCGCGAAGTCTTCGATCGTGACGGAAACTACGATCCCCGTCTCGATCCCATAGTCCGCGTCGAAGCGCGCCGCCTCCGCCAGCGCCTCGCCGAATACTACGCCGGTCCCGGCCGCGCCGATAAGCTTCGCATCGATTACCCCAAAGGCTCCTACGCGCCATCCATCTCCACGCCCGAATCCACGCGAAAACCACGCCGCTGGATCCTCCCCCTCATTGTCGTCGCCCTCGCCTGCGCGGCTTTTTTCCTCACTCGCCAAACCGCCCCCGCCAATGCCGTCGCCGTCGTACCGGCCCGCTGGACCTTCGTTGACCCCGCCGGCCTTGACTCCGCCGACGAACAACTCGCCGAGGCGGTCACCGCCCAAATCGCCAACCGCGCCAAAATCCCCGTCATCGGCTGGCCCTCCATACTTCCTTTCCGCACAAACCCGAAACAGAGTTCCGAACTAGCCAAAGCCACCGGCGCCGCGATGGTCCTCGCCATCTCCGTTCGCCTCACCGGAGCTCAGTCCCGCGTCACCGTCTTCCTCGTCGAACCCTTCACCGGCCGCAAGCGATGGGCCGAAGATTTCTATGCGCAGGAACTGAATACTCCCAACGCCATTCGCGCCCTTGCCCAGACCATTGCCCAGGATCTGGAAATCACTCTCGGAGTGGGCCAGGGAACCTGATTGCGGGAAGCATGGTACGCTTCAATCACTCTGGTGACCCGCTTTCTCGCCATCCTCCTGCTTGCCAGCGTTCTCGCCGCCGCCCAATCGCCCGCCTACAAAGTCGGTGATCGCGTTGAAGCCCTCGACATTGCCTGGTACAAAGGCGCGGTAACTCAAATCGGCGATGGCAACAACGTCGGATACTACCTCATTAAGTACGACGACTTCTCCACCCAGCGTTACCATAACGCCGCCAACCTGCGCCCCGGCGGGCCGCCATCCGCGCCTGAGTGATTTCGACCTCGGTCAACGCAAAGCGCTTAATAAGTCGAGGATAGTGGAGGACCCTCTCGACCTCCTCGAGTATGGAAGTTGAAAAGATCAGCCGGTGGCCGTAATCCAGTAGCTCTAGCAGGAGTGCTCTTGCTGGTCCCTTCGCGTGCTGATTTGCCCGGACGAGTATAGTCGAGTCGAGCGTAATCCTCACTGCACAGGCCGGTATCCCGGTCTAACGCTACGGATGGCTTCGTCGAGGATTTCTTCCTGCTCACCCTCGGGGATATCGTTGGTTCTCTCGTCGATCTTGGCGAAGTGGCGACGCAGTTCATCCGTGAGGGCGGGTTGTTGTTCCGGTGGTGGAACTTCATGGGGCTGGTATGCCCGAACGCTTATCGCCTCGTCGTCCCTCAGGGCGCGGCCCAAACGTTGCTCGAGCGCGCTCCTGACCGTCTGGGGAAGTTTTCGCGCACTGTGGAGGGAACTCTGTTCCATGGAACCTCTTAAATCAACGGTACCAAGCTATGCAAAGCCCATTGTACAACCCGGCCGCCTCGCCGGGATTTCGCTGGAGGGTCGCTTACAGCCCCGCCCGTCCTCACCGCACCTCCGCATACAGCGCAATCGTCTCCCGGATCAGCTTCTCCGCCGCACCCTCGCCGTATGGCGTCCGCTGCACCTCATACCCGCCCAGAGCGAACTCCGGCTCCGTCGGCAGGTAGTCCCCACCCTCGCCGCTCGAATACCCGCAAAACATCGTAATCGCAAACGGCGAAGCTTTCTTTATCGCTACGCCAATCTCCGCAAATGGCTCACCGGGCATGGAAATAATTGCCATATCGCCCAACCTCATCACCTGCACCCGGACCTTCACCGGCGTCGGATCATGCGGTTTCCGCCACTGTTTCAGCAAATCCGAAAAACGCCGCAGCCGCGCCTCCGCCTGGTGAATCTCCCACGGATCTCCGCCCGCCTTCGCCGCCGTCACCTTCTTCTCCGCCCCGCCGGCAAGCGTCGCCATCTCATCGATCTCTTTCGCCGAATATTTCCTCGGCGGCAAATCCAAAACCGTTGTCGTAAACTTCATCGTCGCGTCCCGCGGCCCCGAAACCCGCCAATGCTGTTTCGCCTGAAACGCCGTCGATTCAACGAAGCCCTCAAACCGCGGCTCGCGTTTCACCGTTTCCACCCCCAATGCCAGTGCCGCCGCCTGATATCCCAAAATGGACCCCAACCGCCTCGGCACATCCAAATCGCCTGTAAACCCCTCAATCGGCCCCTGATTCCCCGCCGCCCCCTGGAAGAAAAGACAGGTCACCCCCGGCATCGCTGTCTCCACCGCCTTCCGCATCGGCCCAATCCAATCCGGCGAAAAAAACTTGTTTTCATAAGCCAGCACCGTCCCATGGCACTGATAATTCACCATCACCGCCATCGGCTTCCCGTCCGCCCCGTCAATGCGAATAACGACGAGTTCCCGATCCACAAATCCATCGGGATTCCGCCCCACCGCGGCCGGCAACCCATCTTGCGCCCGCACCCGCCGATTGATATTTATGGTTCCCGTGCCGCGTGCCCCAAACGCATGCGCCGGCCGCAGCTTCGAATGGGCCTCCACGATAGCCCCAACAATCTTATCGGCGACCATCGAGTTGTATCGCGCCTGCGCCTCCTGATAGCGGGTAAAATCCACCCCCAGCGGCCCCCGGACAACGCTAACCATCGGGCCGGCATGTGTATGAGTCGCCCCCAGCCGCACATGCGCCGCCGGAATGCCGGTCGCCGCCGCCACCCGCGCCGCGATCTCGGCATAGCCCGGAACAAACAAAGCATCGACATCCACCATGGCAAACTTCTGTCCGCCGCTAGCGAGCACAATCGCCGTAACATACATGCCCGCCGGGTCAACGTCAACGGCCTCAACGTGCGTCTGCGACCCCCAATTCAACTGCGCCATACCAACCGGCGGAGTAATATCCGCCCGCGCCACCCCTGCCAACAACCCGGAAGCCGCAGAGTTCTTGGGCCCTTGTTCAACCACATCCCCACACATCGCAAAACTGGTAAGTACCGCTAACAAACCAAGTCTCATTTGCACACTCCTGCCTTCCAGCGAGTCTACACCTGTCAGCCATTGGCATTCCAGCAGACGCCACGCGAAATCGCCCAGCGAAGCGCCAAGTCACCGCTTCGCCCTTCCGGAGGAAGCGCACCAAGCGGAGTTTTAGAGGCCGGCCGAGATGTCGGTTAGGTGGAGAGTAAAGCCGTCCGCCGCGCCCTCGGCGGCTATGGTCGTGATGCCTTGCAGGGTTTGGGGAGGCGAGGCGGCGCTGTAGATGGTGACCGTTTGTGCGTCGCCATCGATAAGCCAGGCGATGGGGACGCCATTTGCGATCCACTCGGTCATTTTGAGTTCGACGGCGGGGCGGCGGTCGGAGGGCGAGAGGACTTCGACGACGAAGTCGGGGACCCAGACGACCAGTTGCATACAAACATCGGTGCTTTGGTAGGAAGATTCGGCGCACCGTGGGCCACGGCAAATTTGTTCTCAATTGGCGAAACCCCGGGCGCTGGAATTTTGAGTCATTCGCAAGTAGTCGAAGACGAGACGGTTCCGGAACGTGAGTTTGCGCATCATTGCGGCGATGGATTGTCCGGGTTTCTGCAATGACTTAAGGACGCCCACGGCAAAGCGGCGCAGCCGCGTGATGTTTTCCGGGCCGAACCCGGTTCGGATTCGGCTGCGGTCCTCAT
>Ga0163151_10000733_pt1 | contig 57083 bp, 53 predicted proteins | sample OliLakLV19MP5IB2_FD_145596 | JGI IMG/M metagenome (GOLD analysis project Ga0163151, IMG submission 145596) | Freshwater microbial mat bacterial communities from Lake Vanda, McMurdo Dry Valleys, Antarctica - Oligotrophic Lake LV.19.MP5.IB-2 | ecosystem: Environmental > Aquatic > Freshwater >... | reverse complement strand
TCCCCTATACCCCCCTTACCCCTGTCAGCTGAATCCGAACTTTCCGAGAATGTCGTCCACCAAGTTCTGTTTCATGGAGCTCGAATTCGACGCTTCTAATTGCTTCAGCATGTCGGTGGCATCGGTCCTGACCTCCGGCGATTCTCCCTTGCCCTTGAGTCCGAACACGACGACGAGTTCCAGCAACTTCCGTTCGACATCATGGATGATGACCGTGAGTTTCTTGACCCGCTGCGCCACGAGATCCTGAAACGACAACGCGGCCATGATCTCGATCAGCCGCTTGTCGTCTTGCGCCAAGCACTTTATGGATTCGGTGATCGCGCAGACGAGACAGCTCCCGGTCTGGCCTTTCTTCAGCGTGTCGCTGGCCTTGGTCAACGTCCCGGCAAGACGGTCCCGGCTGTCGATGAGTTGTCGATCATCTTGCGCCACGAGTTGCTGGGATTCGCTGAGCAGGCAGGCGAGACAGGGCGAGTGTTGCCCCTTGGCCAACACCGCGGCGGACTGCTTCAGCATGCCGAGGATGAGCGCATGATTGTCCTGAAGCTCTTCCGTCAGACGCATGACCTCGAGCGTCCCCTCCTCCGTCAGTTTCGTGAGCCCTTCGAGATGCGATGCGGCTTGAGGCAGCTGACCCGACATCGTCGCGATAGGCGCGCCCGCGTCGTCGAGTTGACGCAACATGGTGTCGAGGGATCGCGCCAGCTCGCCGAGTTCCGAATACAGGTGGCCATTCGTGTCCTCCATAAAATGCTCCTTACGGGAAAATTTTGCTGATTTTTTCTTGCAGCGTTTCGGCGGTGAACGGCTTGACGATATAATTGCTGACGCCGGCCTTGACTGCCTCGATCAGATTTTCTTGCTGCGCTTCTGCCGTGACCATCAGCACCGGGATGGCCTTGGTCGCCTCGTCGGCGCGAATGGCGCGCAACATCTCGATGCCGGTCATGACCGGCATGTTCCAGTCCGAGACGACGAAGCCGAATCCCCCCTCTTTGAGTTTATTCAGGCCTTCCTGTCCGTTCTCGGCTTCCTCGACATTGATAAAGCCCAACTGCTTGAGAATGTTTTTGACGATCCTGCGCATCGTCGACATATCGTCCACCACAAGGATTTTCATATCTGGATTTGCGGGCATCGGACGGTCCTCCTTCGGATATTGGAATCGATGTCGATGAACGCCGCACCGTGAACGACGTGTCCGGCACGCCATCGCGTGGGCACTCGTGGGGCACATCCGCTCCGGTCGGTGTGCCATCCGACGGCATCCACCCGTTGCCCGTCGCGCTATCCCTGCGAAGAGCGGCTATGCATCCATTGATGGATGTCGAGGCGAAGAAAGCGCCAATGCTTTCCGATTTTGGAAGCCGGCAGCTCACCGAGACGCGCGAGTTTATAGACCGTCGACTTCGGTACCCTGAGGAACTTGGCTACATCCATCACGGTAAGAATCTCGCTGTCCGTTGATGCCGCTTCACTCGCGATCGCCTGAGTTGGTGCTGCCACGCTGTTGTTCATAACGGATGTATTATCGGTCTGCCGGAAACAGAACTTAAGTGAGAACAAGGACGCGCGCACAGCCGCTCACTTGAAGACACGCGCGTATGGGGGCATGGCAGACAGGGCAAGCCGGGACGACAGATGACGACGACGAGCAACATCCATGAATGGATGACAATGCACAGGAATGGACGCCACCGAGGTCACTCTTCTCGAGAGGGGCGCTCGCAGAATGGCCGCACGATCGCCGCCTGCAGACGGAGGAAGGGTCAACACGTTCTGTCGATCGATTCTCCGGAGCAATGGCAGGGAAGACATGACACGTGTTGGAATCATCCGGCGGTCGCGCAGCCATGAGCTCGCATGAGGCATGACGGTTCGTCGAGAATTCGTCCGAGAACGCGTTCCTCGTGAAGCGTCCCTCGGCAGGCTCGGGACGCCCTGAGCCAGTCGAAGGGCGTATCTCGTTTAAGTGTTTCGAGTTTCATGTTTCTGGTTTCAAGTTGTTTCAGTCGGATTGGGGAAATTTAGAGGTCGAACCTGAAACTTGAAACCTGAAACTAGAAACTTCACTTCCGGACGAAGGACACTTCACGCGCAAGCACAGCGGATCGGCGATTGCCGCAGACCTGTTCATGAATAGTGCGGGTGAGAGGATGGCACGTCGATCTTCTGCACCTGTGGGGAGTGGGAGAGAAACCCGCAGACCCTCAACCAGTTCGTCCGCGGACAAGGCCGCAGCCGATGAACGAGCCGGGGGCCTCGCGTCTCGGCTATATCGAGGACGCATTCGAAGCGGGGATGACGCTGACAGGCATCTTCAGCATCCTGCAGATGACGTGTCACGCCTGGCCCGTAGCCGTTCAGCCTGGGTCTGAAGAATGTAACGGATGAGATGTTCCTGATCGTTGAGGGCCAGCCCGATAAATTCGGTCCCGATGTCGTGGCCGAGGCTTTCTTTTGTCGGAATCGACCGGATGACCTGTGCCGTCGTATTGATCGGCGTGAAGGGCGGCAGCACCACCTTGAGGAGCAACCGGTCACCGACGGCAAAGGGTTGCGATGAGTGGAAACTGATTCCGCCGACACTGAGATTGACATCGGCGACCTGCGCAATAGGCACTCCGCCTGCATGCATCTGCGCAAGTGTCTTGACGATGACTTCCAACAGCCAATCCACTTTCATCATCCAGGGGAGCAGCGGCGAATGCGCCAGATGTTCACTCTGCTGCGCCAAGAAATCTGCTGCCGGTTTGTGAATCGCGTCCGCAATCGCCTGGTCGCTTGCCGGAAGCAGGCCGGGCGAGAGATCCTCCGAGTCTGTGACGAGCCGATATTCCAAGAGGAGGCGATCGTCGATTCGAAGCCATTCCCGCCGGTCTTCAGATTGTGTTGCGCCGGCGTGCATAGGTGTGTGCATCGTCGAATGTTCTCTCATAGGATGCTGAAAAAGTCCGCCAGCGTCGTTCTCGCGTCGCTCGGAGGCTCAACGTACCGAAGCGTACGCCTCGCCTCTTCGCTCGCTGCGGCCTTGCTGAACGGCCTTTTTGAGCATCCTGCTAACCCCCGATATTCTCGAAACTCGTGAATCGTATCTCGTGCTTCCATGGAATGTTCAATGCGCAGTCTCGATATTCAATTGAACATTCAACATTACACATTGAGCATTACGGCTACTGACGCTTCATGTGTGCTGCGCTTCACGAACGACGCTTCATGCGCACGCGTAACGGTCCGGCGTATGAATCACGACCCCATTACGTCCGCTACCCTTGGCGTCGTACAGCGCGGTATCGGCTGCAGCCATCCACTCGGACACCCTGTGTATCGTCACATCAGGAAGCTGTGCGATGCCCATACTGACCGTGATCCTGACGCGGCCTCCGTCCGTATCGAACTCGTGGCGGCCGATCCGATCGCGCAGCCGTTCCGCCAGCACGGCAGCAGAGACGAGACTGGTATGGGGCAGCACAATCCCGAACTCCTCACCACCGCACCGGCCGACGGAATCGGTATCCCGTACAGCCTGCTGCATCAACGTCGCCATGGCCTTCAGCACATCATCCCCTGCTGCATGCCCGAAAAGATCGTTGACGCGCTTGAAGTAGTCCACATCGACCAATAGGAGGGACGCCGGCGCGTGGTAGCGCCTACTCGCGTTGAATTCTCGCGCGAGGGCTTCTTCAAATACGCGCCGATTCAGCAACCCTGTCAGCCCATCGCGCGAGGCCAGCTCCTGCATCTGCTGGTGAATGGCGGCATTATGGAGCGCAAGGGAGAGCGACGCGCCCACCATGGACAACAGCTGGAGGTCGGATTCTGAAAAGGTCCCCTGCTTCCGTTCGGCATGCAACAGTCCCTGTCTTTTCTGGGTGAAGGTCAGGGGGATCGTTACGATTGAGTGGTCTGTCGTCATGCCACAGGCATACGGGAGATGCGCGGATCGTCCGGACAACGGACGGCCGTGGGACGTCGGAGGCACAGGGGCATGCGCCTGCGAAACCGACGCGGCGGCGGTCAATCGGCAGAGGAGATGCTCCCGCACTCGCTGCTCCTGGGACTCCTCCGCCGTGGATCGAGCCCATGTCCAAACTCGAGAGGGATCGGGCCGGCTGAGCCCCATGACATCTACCGGAACAAGCCCCGCGAGGCCGCTAAACAGGGCTTGGACAATGTCCTCGCTGTTCAAAGAACCAGCCAGCGATTGCGTCAATCGATTGAGTAGGGAGAGGTTCATATTCCATTGCCGAAGGACATCCCGCTCCCCCGCCAAGGCAGCATTCACTGCGGCAAGTTGTCCGGAAAGATCGCGCACGGCCTGAAATGTCTGCCGATTCATAAGACCCTTCTGCAGTGAATCCAACAGAGATGACGCGGCAAGGGGAACCGTCACATAATCGAATGCGCCCTCTCGCAGGCATCGCGCGACCTGCCCGGCGCCGATCTCCGGCCCGATCAGAATCACACAGGCGTCGCTTTCCTGACCGGCCAATCGATTCAATAACTCGAAGACGGGCTCAATGGCTGCACCCACTTCGCAGAGGATGGCGTCAGGAGGTGTGGGCTCGATTGCCGCATGAAGCGCCGTGGGTCCGGTAAATTTGCGAAGACGATACCCCGACTCTTCGAGATCCTTCCAGACTCTCTTGCGAAGAAAAGCGGCAGCTCCCATGACGAACAGAGAGGGCGATCGATTCTCCGCCGGCCGACATGCGAGGGCTCCATCGGAAGGGGGAACGGGATAGTTGGAACCGGTCTGTCTGGTCATATCGGACGCTCCTTGTCCTGTTGACTCAATCCATCTGGTATTGGGCCCTTGTGGGTCGGACCCTTGTGCTCTCGCGCTTGAGGCGAGATCGCAACACGATCGACTGGCTCCTTGGTAGTCCTCTCCTCGGACACCTGTGTGCTCGGCGGTGCGTTCAACATCCGCTGATAGGTGCGAACCAGGTTATGAATCTGACTGAATTCGATACCCATCGTTACCCCTGAGTCGTTCATCGCCCTCGCGTTTCTGGCTTGGAGTTTCTGGTTTCTAGTTTCGGGTTTCTAGTTGTTGACGAACTAGAAACTAGCAACTCGAAACTTGAAACGTGAAAGCGAGGGACGCTTCACGATCCGTGTGCCTCAGCCTCTCGCGCTGAGAAACTCTGGGACGTCGGGTATTTCTGACGCAGCGTATCCGTTCACGGCGCGCCCGCCCGTACCCATATGCGCCAAGGTCGCTTCTGTCTGACCGATCCATCGCTGAATGTGCGCGCGATTCTGCTCCGCACGAGTAAATGCCTGCTTCATCGCATCGGCAAGACCACCCCATGCCGATTCTTCCCCTGGGGCGATCACCAGCCCATCCCGTTGAGGCGAGGCCTGCGCCAGCACTGCCAGAGCCTGTTCGATGCCATCCATGCAGGCTTCCACGCGCGCCAAGTCTTGCCCCGCAATGGCCGTTTCAGTGTGCTCCATCTGGTCGATGAGCGTCCGGTATCGATCTTCCATCTGCTGCAAAGGAATCATGTCGTTCCTCATTTCTTGAAACGCGTGAAAGGTGAACCGCTCGGGGAAAAGAGCGTATAGCGTATGGCTTATGGCCGATAGCAGGCTCTACGAACACAGCCGGACGGTCTTTGTCCGTGCTATACGCCATATGCCATGAGCCATCAGCTCTTTTCTTCGAAGGACGTTTCACGTTTCACCTCTTACGTCTAACAGGCTGCGGAAAAACTTGGTTAATGCCCAAAATGCCGAAAGAATCATCCCTACGTCGCCGATGTCACAATCGCCTCAGGATGCTCAAAAAGGCCGTCCAGCAAGGCCGCAGCGAGTGAAGGCCGGAGGCGTACCCTCTGGGGCGCACGGTGCGACGAATAAGGAGCACCAAGTCTGTGCGCGCCGCCGAGTTGGTGAGGCGGCCGGGTCCCCGTTGAGGATCTGAACGATGCGAGAACGAAGCTGGCGGGCTTTTTCAGCATCCAGCTCAATCAGGCCTTGAGGGCAAGACGCGGAGTTGAGTCGGTCTGCTTGTAGGCCGGGAGACCAGCCTGCCTCACGGTTGGAGGCGGTGCCACGATCCCGGCATCTTTGGGCCTGTTCGCCTGTTCCGCCACCTGTCTCCAGGAACTATTGAGATCGGTCAACAACGTGCGCACCCTCTCCAACGGTTGAACCTGTTTCGCAAGATGTCCCTTCACCAACTCCTCATGCATATATAGATAGAGTCGGTCCAGATTGCGCGCAATCTCACCCCCCGCTTCGAAATTGAGCGACTTGCGCAATTCAGCGATGATCGCCAAGGCTCGGTACAGGGCGAGACCGGAGGCCAGGGTATTCTGTTTCACCATTTCCTGTGCCGCCTGCCCGATCCGAGAAATCGCGCCTTCATACAGCAGCACGATCACCTGCGCCGGATCGGCCTGCCCGACATCTCCGGCCAGATACGTCCCGACCGCATTGGGGTTGTATGATAGGCTCACAAGCACTCCTCCCTCAGGACTTCCAACGATTCGGGTCATTTCCCAAATTTTGGCAGGTTCGTGAGTTGGTTCGTCACAAAATTGCTCGTCGCTTGAAACTTACTGAGTAGCGATTCCAATCGGACAAGTTGTGAACGGAACCGCTCTCCTTCTTGTTCAATACGGGCATTGAACTTCTCGATGTCCTTCTTGAGCCGATCCACAGTGCCTTGCAACCCCTTCGATTTTGACGTCAGGATACCGATAGTCGGATCGGTGTAGGAGGCCAGGGATGATACGAGCTGGTCCCCGACACCCCGTGTCACGGCAATGGAGCCAAACAGCCCGACCGCCGCGCTTTCGGTGCTGATGGTCAGACCGTCTTCCCCGAATCCCGAGTTACTTTTCAGCACATTCCCACGGCCGATTGCTGAATGGTCGTTGATCGTGCCGGCAATATCGACCCCCTGCGCCGTCAGCCCGACCGAGCCGATGCCGGTTTGCGTAACGCCCGCCTGGTCGGAGACAACTGTAAACCGCACGTCAGCACCATAATCCTTCGACGTGACTTTGAGCCGTCCGCCGTCGTTGGACGCGGATAGACCGACTTTCTGCGTCGCAAAGGCGCTGTTCACGGCACTGACAATGTCGTTGATTCTCTGGCCCGCTGTGAGCGTGACGCTGACAGATGTCGTCGTTGGGGTCGTAGCGGTGTAATCTCTGCTATAGGAAAAACTGAGCGTTTCGGCGAGCGTCAATCCCGTCGTGGATAGATCCTGAAATGTCACATCCGACAAGCCCCCGAGCAGGGCTTTCTGAGGCGCCGTGGTGATGTTGAGCCCGTAACGGCCGGCTGACGTCGTGGCACTCAGGCCGGCGAAGGTCACGGCACTGTTGCTGGGCGTTCCAATCCCGAGGAACAGCCTCTGAACACCCTCCGGGTCCGAGCTGATGGCGGAGGACAAGGTCCCCTCATCGACCGTGAGCGCGCCGGTCTTGCTGTTCGACGCAATGCCGATCTGAGACAGATTGGCCTTCCCCGTGGTGAGGCCGGGAATCTGGCCGCTGATGATATCTTTCAGTTTCTTTTGAATGGCGCGTAGCGTCGGATCTCCGAGCAACGTGCTGGCCTGACTGCTGTTGGCAGTGAAATTGAGCTGCTCATTCAGAAACGTATTAAACTCATTATAGGCCGTCACGAAATTCTTGATCTTCTCCGTGGCGCCGGAGGCATTCGACGAGACCGAGAGGGTCAGACCGTTCGCGGTATCCGCTTGCAGCAGATTCAACGTCACGCCTTGGATGAGGTCCGTGATGATGTTGGACGATTTCGTGTAGGTGGCGCCATCCACGACCACGATGGCATCTTGCCCGGCTTGAAGGGTGGGCGCGAACACATCCACGGAAAACCTGTCGCCGGCGACCAACGTGCCGGTCCCTCCGAAACCGACCGTCACGCCTTCGTTGCCGGCACCGCTGCCGTCGATCGCGGTCGCAGCAACCGCTGCCGTAATGCCTGCGCCAGAAGTTGCAGCTCCAGCTGCCGCGTTATAGGCTGCGCCCCCGTAGCCCAGATAGGTCAGACCGCCGTCGATGGAATACTTGTAGGCGGCGGCTCCAGGCGCCCCGCCGGTCACGGGCTGAATGAGAAAGGTCTTGTTCGTCGAACCAGTATAGTTGTTGCCTGCATTCGAGGTGATCGTGCCGGCAAAACTGTTTCCGGTAAAGGCATAGGCCGCCTCGACCTTCTTGTTCGTAAAGTCTAATGTGGTGTCGTTGTTCGTGATGGCGATGCTATTCGATGCGCCGTTTTCATTGGTGGCGAGCACCAGCCGATAGGGATTGGATCCCGTCCCGTCGTTGACGATCGAGGCCGTGACGCTGCCGCCCTTCGCGTTGATCCCATCCCGCAGCGCCTGTACTGTCGTGGTGGCGGATACCGCGACGCTGTATTCCGTCCCAGCATTGCCGACCTTGAACTTGAAGGTCCCGTCGGCGCTCGCAACGGCTGTGGCGTTCTGATCGACAAATCCATTCGCCGCCAACTTGCCTGCTTGAGCCAACTGCTTGACCGAAACGGCGTAACTCCCCTTCGCAGCCGTGCTGTTGGCTGTCGCCGACAGGAGCGTGGCGCCCGCCGTGGTCTTCCCGACCGACATGGTATTGACATTAAAGTTCGCTGGATTGTTGACGGAGCTGGCCACGGCCAGCAGCGTGGAGAGCTTCGTGCTGACGCCGGCCACGGCGGTAATTTCTTTCTGATAGCCCGCCTGCCTGGCCTGCAAGAGTACGACAGGACGACGCTGGGAGTCTTGAACCTGCTGGATCAGTTGCTCGAAATCGATCCCGGATGACAATCCGGTGGAGGTAATGCCCATGGTGTCTCCTTACTTCGATTCTGTATCGGCTGAGAACGGAGAACCTTGAGCGATGAGACGTGTGAAGAAGGTCTGGGTTCTGAGTTCTGAGTTCTGAGTTAGAGGCGGACGGAAAGAGCGGGACGGACGAGGGTTTAAGGTCCGAAGTTCCAGGAACTCAGAACTCAAAACTCAGAACTTCGAACTGCCTGTCTCGCTCACAATTCAACCGGTCTTATCGATGAGGGGACCGATCAGGTTCCGAATCACATCTGAAGCGATCTTCATCTCTTTGGCGGGAATTTCTCTGATGACGGCTCTGGTTTCCTGATCCACAATGACGGCCGTGACTTCCTTCGTCTCCTGATCCACGCGCAGTTGAAATCCATAGGCCGGCTGCGTGGCGACCGACGATACGGACGGTTCTTGCTCCTTCGAAGTGGCGGCTTCCGGTGGTTTCACCCGTGGCTTCGATTGGACGGCTGGAGCCGAAACGATCTCCGCGTCAATCTTGCTTTCCATGTGTGACCTCATATTGTAGGGAGAAGAGGCGCGGACCGATCGGTCCGCGCCTCCTTCCTCTGTCACTTACCGCTGCAAGAGCTGCAGCGCGATCTGCGACGTGCTGTTCGCCTGACCCAGAATGGCCGTACCGGCCTGCACCAGGATCTGGTTTCGCGTGAATTGCGCCGTTTCATAGGCGAAGTCAGCGTCCTTGATCCGGGCCGCCGCTGCTTCCTGATTCTCAGCGGACACAGTCAAGGCCTGTGTCGTCAGCTCCAGCCGGCTCGTCAAGGCGCCGACATCGGACCGCACCTTGCTGATCTGCGCAAGGGCCGCATCCAGCGACAGAATCGCCGTATTGGCGCCGTCTTGCGTGGTGATGTCCAACAGGCTCAGCGAATTATCGAGATTCGTCGTATAGGGCACGGTCGTGTTGGCCGAGCCAAGATCCGTGGTCCTCCCGGAGAATGAGACGTCGCCCTGTGACGTCAGTCGGACGGCGCCTCGATAGAGGTTAGCCCCCGCTGTCGCTCCGGTAATCGTGGCCCCGTTCGCCGTCGAGTACAGAGCGATATTCCGCCCGTCCTGGGCCGACAAGACCAATGCCCCGGAACCACTGATGTTCGCCGTGACCCCCGTGGAGGCGGTCTTGGCATTGATCGCCGCCCGCAAGACGCCGGTGCTGTCGCCGGCCGCGATGTTCGCCGTCGCATCGATCGCAAAACCATTGATGAAGAGATCGTTGGCTACGAGCGAGCCGGTTGCCACGCCGGTCGTTTGGGAGAACACGTTCGCAACGGCCACCGCCGCCACCCCAGTCTTGCCCCTGACATTGTTGATGGCCGCCGCCTTCGCGATTGCGCCGGACTGGCCGTTATAGTTGCTGACCTCGTTGGTCGCGTTGCCTGATCCGACCACCTGGCTCGCTAACCCGATTGTGCTCAACGAAGAGCTCATCGTGCCGACAGCGCTCACCGCCAACTTGATGTCCACCCCCTTGGTTGCAACCAGCACATACCCCTCACCCCCTGAGGTCACACGGGCTGTGACATTGGTGATACCGGCTGCATTGATCTTGGCCACAAAAGCCGAAACGAACTGAGAGTTCGAGCCGTAGGCGTTGCTGGTGCCCGATGCAATGGATGCCCCGGACACGTTGGCTAAACTGGTAATGGCCGTCCCGTTGATATACAAGGCCCCGGCACCGCGCACCAATAATCCCCCCATTTGGCTGATGCCGCCGTAGTCACTTACCGCCGTATCTACCTGCTTAAAATTGATCTCCAGCACCGATACCTGGTCGTCGGTCGCGTTGGTTCCGCCGACTAACTGGCCGTTGATGTTAAACTCACCAGCCGTGATGGCGCCGAATCCACTCTGGTTGGCCGTACCAAGCGAACCGATATTATCGTCGATGTTCAAAGAGAAGGCCGCGAACTTCCCAAGCTGGGCTGCCCGAACATCGCCCAACGAGAAGGTGATGGTCTGGTCTGCGTTGGCGCCGACCTGAATCTTGCCGGATGAAAATGAACCGTCCAGCAAGGAAGAGCCGTTGAACTCCGTGGTGCTGGCCAACCGATTCAGCTCTGCGACGAGCAAACTCGACTCACCATGTAGGGTCGCACGATCCGACGCGGTGTTCGTATCGCTGGCCGCCTGCACAGCTAATTCACGCAACCGTCCAATGATGTTGGTGGCGACGTTGAAGGCTCCTTCCGCCGTGTTGACCAAGGATCCGGCGTCGCCGGCATTCCGCACGGCCACGCGAAGACCACGTGACTGCATGTTCAACTTCGTCGCAATCGACAATCCGGCTGCGTCGTCCGCAGACCGGTTCACCCGGAGACCGGATGACAGACGCTCCAACGACTTGGCCAGCATGTCGTTGCTGACGCCCAAATTCCGTTGCGCCGTTAAGCTGGGGATGTTGGTATTGACTGTTAATGCCATTGGAAATTCCTCCGTGATCGAAACACAACTGGAACAGTATGACGCCGCAACATCCATGTCGTCGGCTTGAATCGACTCATCGCGCGACAGCAGGCCCCCTTCGCCCCATGCCTCCTTTCCTTGTGGTTGTGAGTATGCATTGGACTCAGTATCGGAATGCGGCCTAGTAGACTTGAGGGTCGTATGGCCCTAGGGCCAGCTCATGTCGGTTCGTGGCGATTGGTGCAGATTACTGGCCCAGCGCGACAGGCGAAGAAGTTCTGAGTTCTGAGTTCTGAGTTCTGAGTTAGAGACGGATAAAAAAGCCAAGACGTGCGAGAGTGGCGGGAGGGACGAGGGTTCGAGGTCCGAAGTTCCCGAAACTCAGAACTCAGAACTTTGAACTCAGAACTTCGTGTCGCACGCTTCACGCTTCACGAACGACGGCCTTCTTAGGCAAGGTGAAGCAGATTGGCGGCTAGATAACGGGGAAAGTTGAGGGCCGGATCGAAACTGTAGAACACCACGAGGACTTTGCCTCCCTCTACATCGAGGAATGCCGGATAGCCTGCTTCGAACTCATGTTGATATGGATAACCTTGGGGATCGTCGAGCAACCGATGTTCGGGCCAGGTCGCGCCGAAATCCTCGCTCACACTGATGCCCACGCCGGCAGCCGCCAGCCCTTGAGGATTCCCCATATGGTTTCTGTATCCAAGGAGGAGGAGCCCCGACTCTGTGAGATGAAGAGACGGAGAGGTGCCCCAGAGCGGCATCGGCTGAGGCACAGACCAGGTATGGCCTCCATCGCTCGACAGGCTCTGGAACAGTTGCCTCAGCGTCTGCCCTACTCCCTGCTGGCGGAGGACTGCCAGGATTGGCCCGTCCGGCAGCTCCAATAGCGTCGCCTCGTTGAATCCGGCGCAGTGGACCACCTCGTCCTGAGGGGATGGGATCCTCGTGTGAGGGTCATAGCCAATCGTGACATGCTCTCCCCATGTGTGGCCGCCGTCTCGCGAACGGACCAACCCAGTCCGCCATGCTTCTTCGCACACCCGCTTTCCCCAAATGGGACAGAGAAGATCTCCGTTTCTCAGCTCGATGATCTTGCCATAGGCAAAGGGCTCGATCACGTCGGCGCCGATCGGTACCGGATCGGACCAGGTGGCCCCGTGATCGCCGGAGCGTAGAATGAGGAGATCCGCTTCGTGCTGGTCCCACTTTCTGGTGATCCTGGTATCGCAGCAGGGGTACAGCACCGTGCCATTTTTCAGCGTAGTCAGGCCTACGGAAAGATTGATACAGCCGTCCGGCTTCTTGGAACGAACGAGTGAGACAGGGGCATTCCACATCAGTCCGTTATCCGAGGAGCGAAGAAGAAACGCCTCGCCTCCTGGCTGGCAATCGAACTGGGTGCAGAAACTAACCAGAAGGTCCCCGTTCGCAGCTCTCGCGAGGCCAGGGAACAGGGCTTCATCCTCACCGCTCTTGTAGACGACGAACTTCTCGCGAATCGTGACGCGTCGAAGCCGATGCGGCAGCGATGCGACTGTATGTTTCATCGTTTCACGTTCCATCTCTTAGCAGGATGCTAAAAAAGTCCGCCAGCAGCGTTCTCGCTTCGCTCGGATCCTCAACGTACCCCAGAGGGTACGCTTCCGGTTCCTCACTCGCTGCGGCCTTGCTGGACGGCCTTTTTGAGCATCCTGAGGCTCTTGTGACATCGGCGCCATATGGGGGAATCCATCGGCCGGTTATGTCTACACCAAGTTTTTCGCTGCCTGTTCCGTCTCACGCCTATTGCGTCGACTCTATCGGCACAAAACGCCTCCACCTGGAGGCTTCGCGCTCCAGGTCGCGACAGAGTTCTCTGACGTTCTATTCGAGTTGAAGCTTTCGCACCAATCATGTGCCGGCATGATGCATGACGGTTCGTGGCCCTTCGACAAAGCTCAGGGTCCCGAGCACAGTCGAGGGACGAAATCACCCGAGAACGCGTTTCTCGTGAAACGTATCTCGTGTAAGTGTTTCGAGTTTCATGTTTCTGGTTTCAAGTTGTGTGAGTCGGATTGGTGAAATTTAGAGGTCGAACCTGAAACTTGAAACCTGAAACTAGAAACTTCACTTCCGGACGAACGACACGTCACGCGCACGCACAGCGGATCGGCGATTGCAGCAGACCTGCTCATGAACCATGCTGGTTGGGGCAGCGCCTCCCCTTCAGATCGTGCCAAACGTCTGTAACCAGTTGAATCTGTGAGCCGTTTCTCATCTGGCCGGTCTGCATTGAAGCATCGTTCAGGGCCTCCGATGCTTCGGATTACTTCTAACGCTCAATATTTCACCGATACCGACCGATACAACCCAGAACAGAGACTGGGCTCAACTGTACCTCTACTAACCTACAAGGGAGATCAACCATGTGGCAGCCAGAGAAGCCGGAAACCAAACGTCCGTCATCATACCTCTCGAGTTCGGATAAAAGTATCCCACTCTCTCCGAACACCCAACCGGAATCGACAGATGCCATTGTGGCCTTTATCGGCAAAGGGGTCGAATTCAAAGGAACCATGTCCTATAGCGGGACCGTGAGGATCGATGGAATCCTTGACGGAGAGGTCCACACCGATGGGACCCTGTTGGTCGGAGAAGAAGCCGTTCTCACTGCAAAGGTCAGCGCGGGAACCATTGTGTGCATGGGGAGAATCACCGGCGACGTCATCGCGAAGGAGAAGATCAAGCTGATGGCCCCCGGCGTGCTGAGTGGCGGAGTGAAGACTCCAAGCCTCTCCATGGAGGAAGGGGTGCAGTTCAACGGGACGCTGGAAATGACAGAGGCCGTCAAGGGCATGTCGCGAAACACGCCACTCCACTCCAACGACGATGCAGACGTCTCGCCCCTTAAACGAGTCGCTGCTTAGAGAGGCAGGCAGCCTGAGAGCCCGGTTCGGATAGAGTGGAAAGAGGATCGGTCGCTCCGAGCCACCGCACGACCTCATCCACGGAAACGCAGGTATAGGCCCGTATCGTTTGTGATCATTCGTCGCACAATCATGGACCCGCGTCGCGGAAGCGACGCGCGGATCCGTGAAGATCCGATGCCTACGCGTGCAGTGCTGAGAGGATCCGAGTGGCGAGTCTGCTGACCGGAGGCTCGCCGTCGCAACGGACCGGCCTGTCTGCGCGCGGACAGGCACAGGCAGGCGATTGCCGTAGACGCGCTCATGAACAATGCAGGCTAGGAGGGTCTCATGTGGACGTCAGGGAAAAGCCGGTCCGAGGCTGGGACGGAGCAAGACGGTTTTACATTCCTAGGAAAGGGCGTCGTCTTCTACGGCGACCTGCTCTTGGAAGGAGAGGTTCAGATCGAGGGTCAGCTCGAAGGCGAGATCCATTCAACCGGCCTGTTGACGATCGGAGAACATGCCGTCATCAAGGGCAATATTACGACCGGAACGTTGATTACGAGCGGGAAAATCGAAGGCAATGTCATCGCATCGAAGAAGATTAAAATCCTGGGTTCTGGAATCTTGATCGGCAATGTTCGCACTCCCGCAATTTCCATCGAGGCGGGAGCGTACTTTCACGGACAATCGGATATGGAGGGAGATTCGTGACCTCGCCGACCACCGTGGGAAAATGCGCGCTCCGAACACCCATGAAACGTACACTGTGAGCGGGTGAAGAAGTTTTGAGTTCTGAGTTCTGAGTTATGGGTTCTGGGTTCTGAGTGAGAGACAGATAAGAAAGCCGAGAGGGGGGAGAGTTCGAGGTCCGAAGTTCCCGTAACTCAGAACTCAGAACTTCGAACTCAGAACTTCCTATCGCGCCCGTCGCGCACGTCCTGCTTGTCTCGCTCACCTCTCACCCTACTGCGTCGTCGCCATCGCGACCTGGCGTTGATAGAGTGCCGCGATCTGCAATAGTAACTCCGTCCGATTGGGAACCAAACGAAGCATCTTCTCATAACAGCGTCCTGCTTCCAGGTAGGCCCCGCGTTTGAGATAGAGGCGCGCCAATTTCTCGTAGGCGTCGAGGTCGTCCTCTTCCAGTCGACAGGCCTCTTGGAGAAACGATTCGGCTTGCTCCTCAGACCCCCGCTCCAAGGCCAGGGCTCCCATCGCCTTGTAGATATCCGCGCGGGTCGGGTCGAGCGCCAGCGCCTGCTCCCAGGCTTCGACTGCGCCACCTTGATGCTCCAACTTCAGCCTGGCATGGCCCAGCTTCGCATAGCCTTCGGCAGTGCGATGCTGCAAGACCGCTTGCGCCAACATGGAGACCGCCCGCCGGTAGTCTTTGGTCCGATAATAAAACCACCCGGCTTCTTCCAGGGATTCCGCCTGAACCTTCCCGTCGAACTCCTTCTTGAGACGCGCGCACCGTTCTTCCCAGGCCCGGTGTTTGGCTTGCGCTTCCTGCACCAGCCCCGCCAACTTCCGATCGGTTCGGGCGAGACCTCTCAACCGCTCCAATACTTCCAGCGCCTCGCCTGTGCGATTGCCGTCCAGGAACAGACGGGCTGCGAGCTTGAGCGCCGGCACATGACCGGGATTGCGCGCCAAGGCTTCCTGGACGGACCGGAGAGCCTCCCGCCCATATTCAATCTTGCCGTACGCGACCCCACGCTGATACCACTCTTCCGCCGTGGCCCTTGCCTCCAGCGGCTGAGTCTCTAGTTCCTGTGCGCGCCTCAACCGGTCGATCAGTCGATCCAACGGCTTTTTGAAATTCTCTGCGGCGCGAACCACACTGGGATAGTAGACGGCAGCCCGCTCCACCTGCTGCGTAATCTTCCGATCGACGTCCTCGATCTCGTCGACCGTCGCCACGTCATGCTGCATCATGTACAGCTCCAATGCGTAGTTCTGTTCCCCCATCAAATGCAGCGCCCGCCCATGGCCGTCCATCTGCTGAGTCAATCGCTCGGCCCTCTCGGAGAGCCGGCAGAACTGCTCGTCGTCCAGTTCGCCCTTGCCGATCTTTTTCTTCAACTTGCCTGCCACCGCCACGACCTCGCGGCCCTCCTTCTTGATGCAATCGAATTCCGCACTGATAAAGTCCATATCCCGCAGCAGATCGCCCGTTCGCACGGCTTCCACCGCTTTGCCGGCTTCCCGCAGCATCCCCTTGATATTCAATTGCGGGAGATTGCAATACTCGTCGATGACGTCCCGCAGGCGCATGGGTCTCGCCCCCTGCTTCTTCGCCCCGGCTTCGGTCGCGTCGATAATGGTGGCCTGGGTCTCTGCAAAGGCTTTCTCAAAATAGTAGATGGCATGTTTAAAGGACGTCATGCTGCCGACCGGTTCGCCGAAGATATCCTCAACCATGTCCATGTCGCTGGTGTCGATATTCCACAGCGAAAGATCGCCGGCATGAACCTGGTTCTTGGGAAAGGCCAGATCCTGCCCGATGAATACGATGGGGTCGCACCCCATATGCCTGGCGAGAAAAAACGACATGTGCGCGACCGTCGTGCCGGACGAGAGGCCCCCCTTATCCTCCACATATTGCATGAGCCATGCTGGAATTCGGTTCGGCACATGCGAAGAGGTAAAGCGTGGTCCCTGAAAGGCTCGGATGCTTTCGTAGTAGCCGCCTGGATGATAGACCAACGAGATATCCGGGTCGATCGGCACGTTGGCGAACTTTTGAAAGTTGATCTGATTGAAGTCGATCGTGGTCACGATATCCGGTTTGATTCCCAGCGGCAACAGCAGCCGCAGTGCGGTGTCCACTGCGATGATCACCGCCCGTCCCTCTAATTCCCGGAGCAGGTGGATATTTTTCTCCAATGAAGGCCCTGCTGCGACCAACACCGCCGGTCTTCCTTGAAACAAGTTTTCCAGATGCTTGACACCGGCAGAGTGTAGGACTTCCGGAAAATTGAGCAGCGTGTTTTCCATCATGCGCCCACCGGCTTTCAGGGTCGTGTTTCGGTTCAGCATGATGGCCGTGGACTCTTTCTGCGCAATCGCCTCAAGCTCCCCATAGGCCTTGGGATTGAGGTGGACTGAGGGACCAAATGAAATGATATCCACTTTGGCGGTCATAAACTTGGTCGCCAGTCTCGCGATCCAGTCCTGTAAGGGAATCTGCGCTCCCACTAAGATACGGATATAGTCGGAGTCGAGGACCTCATGCAAATCGACGTGGGTGAGCGCCGTTTTCAGAATTGCCGCGTCCGCTTCACAGATGATGATCGTATGTTTCTCTTCCACCTTCCTTGCCAATTCTCTGGCCAGATATCCCAATCCACACCCAAGCAGAACCGACCCATTCGCCGCTTTCATATCGTGTTTTTCGGCCGAACGGACGGCACTGCCGATGGGATCTTCGAGATTATGGAGGAGCACGTTCTCACCGGATGGCAACGTCACCCTGGCAGTCGGCACATCCGGCTGCAGCGACTGAAGCACCTCGATATGGCTACAATCGATGTTGCTACGCATGAGCAACGCCAATTCCGGATCGCGTGATTCCATAATGGCGAGATTCTGTTCGAGGAAGTTCATGGGGAGGGTCCTTTCAAATAGAGCGATGGTACTCGCTCAGGTGTTCAGACTGAAGGCTACGGGCACAGGCTGAAGGATTTGAGGTTAAAGGCCGAAGGTCGGAGCTCCGAACACTTCAGCCTGAATACCTTCAGCCTATCGACCTGCTTCATCACTGGCTATGCCGTGAGGGCCGCACGATGGGGGGCCTGACGCCCGACTCTGTCAGGGAACACCTCCTGTAGCATCTGTAGAATCGACCGGCGTCCCAGCGGCAGATCGCGCCGGGAATCGTACCCTGCGGCCGGCGCCGGTTGGGCTCCTTCATAGGTGCGGCGCTTCAAGCCACGATGGGGAATCTCGATGTGCGGTGGAATGATGAACATCTCGTCGACTTCCAGGGCGATGGAGGCTTCGTCTTCCGACATGAGAAGTTCGTACGACTTTTCGCCCGGCCGGATTCCAACGACCTTCCGTTCGACTACCATGGGGTCGAGTCCCTGCTCCGGAGAAAAATGCTGGATGACGGCCTCCGCCAGGTCTCCCATGCGCAGCACCGGCATCTTCAGGATAAAAATCTCCCCTCCGACCATGCGGTTCATGGCCTTGAACACCAGGCAGACCGCTTGCGGGATCGACAAAAAGAAGCGGGTCATATCCGGATCAGTAATCGTGACCGGCTGGCCCTTGCCGATTTGATCGATCCAGGCCGGCACGACGGATCCTCGTGACCCCAGCACATTGCCGAAACGGACGCAGGCAAATTTGGTCCCGCTGACCCCGGCATAGTGGTGCGCGCTCGTAAACAGCTTTTCCGCCAGCAATTTGGTCGCGCCCATCACGTTCATCGGATTGACGGCCTTGTCCGTACTGATCGCGATGACTTGTTTCACTTTGTTCGTGATGGCGGCGTTGATCACATTCTGGGCTCCGATTACATTCGACTCGATGGCCTCGAAGGCGTTGAACTCGCACAGGGGCACATGTTTCATCGCGGCGACGTGGAAGATGACATCGGCTTCGACCGAGGCCCGGTTCAGTCGTTCGGCGTTCCGCACGTCCCCGATGAAGCACACAAGGTTCGGCAAACGCCCCAGTTCCTGAACCAACTGATATTGCATATGCTCGCTGCGAGAGAGAACCCGGACCATCTTGGGATCGTAGGCCAACAGTTGCCGGACGATCTCGGACCCGATGGAACCGGTGCCCCCTGTCACGAGAATGGTTTTACCTTCAATAAACTGCCTCATGCCGCCGCCTCATGATGGAATGTGAGAACCTGGGAGCGCAGGATCGAGCGCAATCCCTCTTCCAAGGTGGTCGTCGCGCGCCAGGCCAGAACGGCCGCCGCTCGTTCGATCGACAGGGTATTTCGCCGCTCACCCCCGGTATGTTCCGGGCAGTACTGCCCGACAGCCGGAATGTCCATCGCGTCCTCGATCTGGCGTAGAAGCGTGATGACGCTGGTGGGAACGCCGGACCCAATGTTGACGCAATCGGTCCAGTCTTGCGTCGAGACGGCCTTCCTGAATACGTCCGCGACATCCTTCACATACACAAAATCTCTGGTTTGCGCGCCGTCGGCATCGATGGAGATGCGCTGCCGGCTGCGAATACAGCCAATCAGATAAGGAATCAGTCCTTTGGTCTGAGCCGGCCCGTAGACATTGGACAGCCTGACGCACATCACCTGTGCCGTCGGGCCAACTAACGAGCGCAGAATCTCTTCCGCCGCGCATTTCATGGCGGCGTAGGGCGAAAGCGGATGGCAGGGACTCTCCTCTGTGGCATTGAGCGCATCCCCATAGACGAGGGCGGAGGAGGCATGCAGCACGCGCGGCACATGCTGCCGAACACAGGCCTGCGCCAAATTGAGAGTGCCCTTCACGTTGAGGTCCAGATACCGATCCACCGGCCCCTCGACCTGCCCAGTCAGATTGATGAGGACCGTGCAGCCGCTCAGGAGCCGGTCGAGTGAGGACGGATCGAAGATATCGCCCTGCACCGGCTCGACCTGCGGCAACCCGCTCAACCAGGATGGCCGAGCTCGATGCACCAGCACTCTGGTCGGCAGCGCGGTCAGCACATCAAGCACATGCCGGCCGATAAATCCGGTCCCGCCGATCACCGCTATGGTTGGGTTCGTCATTGTAAAACCTTTTTTGAATAAGGTGGTCCAGCGACAGGGTTTTCAAAACACGAACGATCCGTTCGGCAGAATGTCCATCGCCGTAGGGATTCACACGTTCAGCCACTTTCGCCTTGAAGGCGTCATCGTAGAGGGCAACGTCCAGTGCCTGTTTAATGGCATCGCGGTCGTAGCCGACATCCAGGACGTTACGAGGCCGTTCCCTTCCTTGTTGTCTCGTGCCGACGTTCACGGTCGGCACACCCAGACTCGCAGTTTCATGGATGCCGCTGCTGGAGTTCCCGACAAGCGCCGCGGCATAGCGAACGAGGTTGACGAAGCCCTCAGGAGGCAGACTCCGAACGACGGCGATGCGGCTTTGCTTGATATGGTGAATGATCTGTTGCGCGCCGGCATCGTTGTTCGGATAAATGAGCACACCCTGGAGCCGCATCTCTTGAACGGCGGCCAATGTCTCCTGAATCTGCTCTCCCGCTTGCGCCACTTCCGTCGTCACCGGATGTTGCAGGATGACCACATAGGGCTGAGTGGGATCGAGGCCGTGCGCCGCCAGCACCTCGGACTTGGGAGCGACCGGCGTATGCAGCACGACGTCCAGCGAGGGGCAGCCGACAACGAATATAGATTGCGGATGTTCCCCCATACGGATCAACCGTTGGGCTGCGTCTTCCGTAGCGGGAAAGTGCAGATGGGCGAATTTCGACATGGCGTGCCGAAGCGACTCGTCGATGCTGCCCGTCACCTCCCCCCCTTGAATATGCGCCACCGGGATGTTCATGTGGGCGCCGGCCATCGTCGCCGCGAAATTGGCTCCGATGTCGAATCCGGACAGAATGAGGTCGGGACGGAGACGTTCGAAGAGATCGACCAGCCCGGGAAGAATGCGCCCGATGGCCCTGGCCATTTCGGCGCCGGTGTCCGGCGCCTGGTCCTGAAACATCGGCAGGGTCGCTTCAATGGCAAACCCGTCTCGTTCGATCACATCGATGTCGTGTCCGTGCTCAGCCAAGAGGGAGATGCCGGTCACGATCAGCTTGTAATCGAGCTCCGGGTCCTCCCGGATGAGTTCAAGAATCGGCTTGAACCGGCTGTAGTCCGCGCGTCGTTCCGTGACAATGGCGATAGTCCGCATACTCAGATCGTCTCCCTTCCACTCATCGAACTCTCACATGTGCGGCTTGGCGGCCTGTTCGAAACCCGTGAAGCGTCGTTCGTTTCCGGATTCGGATGCCTCACGTTTCACGCTTCACGCTTCACGTCTTTTCCGCCTGTCTGGCGCTTCACGCTTCACGTTTCACGAACCACGAGGGCTGCCCTTACTCGATTTCGCTCCACTTGATTTGGTGATCCGGTTGCATGGGAACCTTGGCCACCCGTCCGAGCAACTTCTTGTACTCACGCGCGGGGATCTCACCGTCAGCCGGACGTTTGACCCAGAGATTGTCATCCGTGAGGCGATCGCCGGCCGCCACCGGTTTAATGACGACGACGGACGCGCGGGCAAATCCCATCACCGGCCGTTCCTGGCCCAAGATGGTCTTCTCCGAGCCGAGGGCTTGATAGATGGCGTCAGCCCCCTTCACAAGTTCCCGGAGTTCACCCGGTTCGAGCGAGAGACCCTGATCCGGCCCAGGCAACTGCCGGCTGATGGTGAAATGCTTCTCCAGCACACAGGCGCCTTTGGCCACCGCGCCGAGCGCGGTATAGATGCCGATCGAGTGATCGGACAGTCCGACCGGCAGGCCGAATCGCTCTCGCAGGACCTGGATGGCTCCCAACTTTACATCTGCGTAAGCGGTCGGATAGGTCGAGGTACATTGCAAGAGAATCAGCGGCACGTCGTAGCGCTCGATGAGATGGACCGTCTCGGCAATTTCCTCCAGCTGGGTCATACCGGTCGACACGATCATTGGCAGGCCCTTTCTGGCGACATGCTCGATGAGCGGAAGATTGGTGATCTCTCCAGACCCGATCTTGTAGGCCGAGATCCCCAACTCATCAAGTCGATCGGCGGCTTCTCGTGAAAAAGGAGTCGAGAGAAAGAGTATCCCCACTTCATCGCAGAGCTGTTTCACCGCCCGCTCTTCCGCCGCCGTCAGTTCGCACCGTTCGATGATGTCCCATAGGGGCTCCTTGCTGATGGAACCTGGCGTCATCTGGGTGTGAATCATTTCCTTGGCGGTGAGGTGGGTCTGGAATTTAATGCAGTGGGCGCCGGCCTCTTTCGCCGCATGCACCATCTGCCTGGCCAGGTTCACATCCCCATTGTGATTGATGCCGACTTCGGCAATGACGAAGGGCGGATGGCCCTCGCCGACTTCACGGCCGCCGATTCTCATGCTCTGCACTTTTGTATCGTATAAGGATGCCATCGATATCTCCCACGAAAAGACCGTCGTTCGTCTCTCGTCCGAAGAAAAGAGCATATGGCGTATAGCCAATAGCGTATGGTCCGAATAAAGAGTGGGTGCTTTTGCCACCAGCTATACGCTATTAGCCATACGCTCTTATCCCCAACCAGATACGCTTCACATCTGCTACATTGCCGCGACTAATTTCTTGCCCAGTTGCATGAGCTGTGGAGCGGTCTCGGCCTTGGCCTTGGCCGCCAACACCTCCTTGGCAAAACGCGGTTCGCCATGAATGGTGCGCCAGTACGTTTCGTATTCCTTGATCCTCTTGACGTCGTGCTGGAGCATCAGTTCTCGGAGACCGAGCAGCTCGACGGCGTTGAAATTGTGGCAGATGACCGCCGTGATCTTCGTCGCATCCCCGACATCGAGGATGAAGGCCTCTAGATCGCCGCCGTATTGCTCCAAAATCCGGTCCTTGTAGGTGTAGTACCACTCGGAACCAGGATAGGGCGTGGCAAAAAACGGTTTGACCATGATGCCGATCCGCTCCCAGAAGGCCATGTTGTCGTACAGGCTGTCGAAGAACTCATCGGGAAAGCCGACGATTTGATTGGGGATCGGTCTGATGCCGGCTTCCATCGTAATCTTCAAACAGCGCTCATTCGTCTTGACCGTCGCGCCCTTGCCGATCGTCTTGAGCACCCGGTCCGAGAAGGACTCCAAGCCGTAATCCAGATAGGTGCAGCCGGCCTTGTGCATGGCCTGCAACACTTCTGGGTAGGCCAGGGTCGCGTGGCTGGTCCCGCCCCAATGGACGCCGTCGCAGGTCTTGGGATCGTGGGGCACGCCGTCCCGGACACAGCTGGGCTGGAGACCCGCCTTGATCCACAAGTCGGAAATCTCGAACAGCCACTTCTTTTTTGTCGACACGTGCATCGTCATCAGGTTTTCATCGAGGAAAGAGACGAAATCGATCTGGAACCGTTCCTTCATATACTTCACTTGCCGGACGACATATTCAGGACTGTGCCATCGAATGTTGCGGTCGTTGTTGAACACCACGTCGCCGCCGTCCGTCTGTTCTGTGTCCGTGTATTTCATGTCGCCGGTCAGCCCAAGATGAAAGCAGAACTTGCAGATGAGGGAACAGCCGTAAGACATATTGATGTCCAGCCGCCGCTTCGCCAGCATGGCTTCTTCCGACAATAAAATGCATGAGTTCTTAAAGTAGATGTCGAGGGGGAACAGTTCGTACATCGGGAACGGCAAGCTGTCGATATCCTGAAGCAGAGGCCGTTCCGCATTCAGGGTGATAACGCCCTGTTCGTTACGCCAGATGATGCCCTGAACGTCGGACCACTCGCTGGTCCGGCTCCGGCCTTCGTCGATCTTTTTCAAGACCTCCGGAAAGGTGATCACACCCTCCCCGACGCCGCCGATATCGACTTGAGGGCAGAAACCCATGATGTCCCGCGGCATGGCGGTCAAGGCGCCTCCGCCCATCATGATGAGCGCATCCGGCGCGTACTGCCTGGCCAATTGCACCGTCTTCTTCATGTAGCCATAGGAGGTCGTAATCCCGCCGGTGGCAATGACATCCCAGGTATCCGCTGTGATGGCATCGATGAGTTCCTCGTCGGTGGGTCGCCAGCCGTTGGCGTCGAACACCTGAATCTCATGCCCCTCTCGATTCGCGACCGCTGCGAGCAGCGCCAATCCGTAGGGCACATGCCGGGGATCGTCTTCGGCGCGAACCACGGGATTAACGATCAGAACTTTTGCCATATGCTTCTCCTTCGCTCTCGCCGTCAGCCATCAGCTCAAGCTGACGGCTGATCGCGTCCCTGCTGTTCTTTGATAAAGTGATCCAGCGCCATCCACTCGATACCTTCGCCGATTAACGTGCCGCCTTCAGTACAGTTGTAGGCAGTCCATCCTGATTGCTTCACCACATCCAGAAAACATTGCCGGTACCAGTAATAGGTCGGGTCGGTATACCAGGTTTCATTGAGGTGCGGATTGTAGATCTCAATGTAGGCTTCGCTCAACCGATCTTCCGGATAGACTTTGATCAGCTCGTGGTAGTACTGGGTCTTCGACAAAGGCGTGCCAGGGGCATAGCCGAGATCCATGCCGACGAATGCTACGGGTGACTTCTGCAGAACGGCATTGGCAACAATCCAGGCGGATGCGCCGCCGTTGCCACCGGTCACCATGCAGGGCATGCCGGTCAAGTCATACAGACGCCTGGTATGGCTGCCCGGCGCGTCGTAGTCATCGCAAATTGGATTCCACCAATAGAGCGGCATCCCGGCCTCCCGACAGCGGGCGACCACGTTCGGCGCGACACAGGTCGCCATGATGACCTTGATCTTGGACCCATGCTCATTGACCAGACGGATCAATTCGTCGTTGCGCTCCCGCTCTTTCGTATTGAGCGCCGGATCCAGATCTTGCCGGCGGAAGTAATCGTCGTCCGCCCGCTGGGCCAGATCCGGGTCCCCGAACCAGCGGATGATCCAGGTCGGGTGGGGGTCTACACAGACGACGTAATCGGGAATCAGGCCGTTCCGCAGGCAATGACCCATCGCCCCATCGGCGACGACCAGCGTTCCGCGATAGTCGAGATCCTTGATGGTCTGAATCGTCCCACGCCGATGCAGGCTCGGTCCCGCCGCCATACTGATCGCCGACGTGCCCTTCTCAGGAGCGGTGCGCGGCAAATCCAGCACCGTCTGTTTCATATAGGGCAGATTCTGCTGTGCGTGCTGGAACCCAATCTCCGTCGTCTTCTGAAAGGTGGCTTGGGCGACCAGCTCCAGGCAAGCTGGATCCAGACTACTTTTCATCGCTGGTTCCTCTGCTCGAACCTGCCGTCTTGTCCCCTGTCCAGAGCACGTTCTTGCCCTTCATGACAAACGCGATACTCCCGCCGAGATGAGCCATCGCGCGACGTTCGAACTCGGATACCGTAGCCTGATGCGCCTCGTCGACCTTCTCAACCCCGGTGGCATCCGCTTGACCCGTCTTCGCATTGTCCGCTGTTTGCCCCGGTACGGTATAATTGCCGATCAATTTCGCCATGACTTAGGCCCTCACTTTCAGAAATTCATGTGCCATCGCTTCTGCCGTCATAAAATCCACCGGCTCATCGATATCGACTGACCGCTCACGTGACATAATCACCATCCCGCTGTGCGGCCCGGTAATGAGATGCTGCTCCATCAAGACCGAGCGTCTGGTCGCCCAGACCGCTCCATTCGGAATATACAGTTTCGGCAACTTTTGACTGATTCCCGCGTCGCCCTGTACCAGTGTGCCGGTGAAGGGTAGTGCCAGCGCGCCATTGAGGCGATACATCCACTCCGGGCGCTCGTGGACTTCACAGGCGGTAAAGACTGTGTCCAAGTCCGACTCCAGCATCCTGGCGATACAGGCGTCGATGTCTTCGCTCGTGCAGAATGGAGTCGTGGGCTGCATCGTCAAGGCGATGGAGACGAAACAGCCCTGTGCTTCGATAAACTGGACGGCATGCTGAGTGACCAGCTCGGAGGCGACGTCTTCCGCCAGGTCGGCGGGACGCATGAAGGGCACTTCCGCCCCGTATTCACGGGCGATTTGTGCAATCTCCGGGTGATCGGTCGACACAATCACGCGTTCTAACAAGCGGCTCTCCACCGCGGCCTCCACCATGTATGAGATCAACGGCCGCCCCGCGAGCAGCTTGATATTCTTCAGCGGAATGCGCTTCGAGCCGCCTCGCGCATGGATGACGCCGATGACTCCATTGGATTCACGAGACGATCGTGTCATGCTGCTGCTCCTTCAGTTCCGGAATGGCCTCAAGCACTTTTTCAAACGCGTGAACGATGTCGTCCATGTCGGCGGTCGTCGCGGGAGGGCGGGCGACAAAAGTCCAGAGGGCCGATTGCGCACAGAGATCCTCCGCGACGGGACAGAGGCCCTTGGCGTAGGACACAGTCCCTTGATAGAGATGGCAGGTAAAGGGACAGCCCTGTTTCCCGTAGGCCATCCGCTCTTGAAACAGCGGGTTATGGTAGAGCGGCCTGGGATAGCCGGACCCGACCGGAATGCCTTCGGCCACAAGCGCGTGAATGAACTGTTGCCGAGGAATGCCGATCCGCCGCTCATCGTAGGTCATGCCGAATACGTGATAGACGTGCCGGCTCTGTTCCGGCTCGACCGGATAGCGGAGTCCCGGCACAACCGGTAGCCGATCGAGCAGATACCGTGCCAATTCACGCCGACAGCTATTCTGACCATCCAGTTTCTGTAACTGGACAAACCCGATGGCCGCCTCGATTTCGGTCATTCTGTAGTTCCAGCCGATCGTCTGCGCCAAATATTTACGGGCCTCTCCGGCAATGACGGTCTCACCGTGATTCCGCACCATCCGCGCCTGTTCAGCCAAGTCTGGATCGTTCATGATCAGCATCCCGCCCTCGCCGGTCATCATGTTCTTGCTTTCCTGGAAGCTGAACACGGCGCAGTCTCCCATGGTGCCGACCAGGCGGCCCTTGTACGTCGCGCCAGGAGCCTGCGCGCAGTCCTCGATCACTTTGAGATTGTGCCGGCGCGCAATGGCGAGGATCTCATCCATTTCCGCAGGCAGGCCGAGCAGATGCACGGGAATGACGGCTTTCGTGCGGGGCGTGATCGCCGCTTCGAAGGAGCGGGGATCCAAGCAAAACGTCACCGGGTCGATGTCGGCAAAGACAGGAATGGCATTGTGGTGCAACACGGCGGTGGCGGTGGCCGTAAAGGAATAGGGAGGAACGATGACTTCATCTCCGGGGCCTATTCCGCAGGCGGCAACGGCAGCGTGCAGGCCGGAAGTTGCCGAATTGAAGGTGATTCCATAGGTCATTGAATGGTACGCCGCAAATGCAGTTTCAAACGCTTGGACCCGTTGACCTCCCAGAAATCCAGGCCGGCTGGCTGAGAAACTGGAGAGATGCCCGGAATCCATGACCTCCATGACCGCCTTCTTTTCCTCATCCCCGATGATGGGGTACGGAGGAAAGGGCTTGCTGCGAACAGGATGTCCTCCCAGAAGCGCTAACTTGGTGGCTGTGGCTGTGCTCTTCACTCGCGAATCCTCCTTCTGTTTAGCAGGATGCTGAAAAACCGCTCTCAGGAACCGCGACGCGTATCTCGTTATTCGCGCGAGACTTGCGAGAACAGCAGGACGGGTAAGACGGCCGACGGTCCGAGGTCCGAAATTCCAAAAACTCAGAACTCAGAACTCAGAACTTCGAACTTCGCGTCGCGCCTGTCGCGCACGTCTTGCGTATCTCGCTCACCATTCACAAGCGGCAGCTCCACACGACTGTTGCCGCGCTGAACCGACTCGCGGAGCGCATAGGCGATGTCCAACGCCGCGAGGCCATCCAGCCCGTTGCAGGCCGGCTGCTTCCCGCTGTCGACACAATTGATGACGTCTTGCACCGCGGTCACAAGACGACTGACCTGGGGTAACCCGTCAGGGACAACGCCGCCGATCCCGGCGTCCGGCGCAAGCTCTCGATAGCCGGAGTAACGCGGACTTTCTTCGAATCGACAGAGGTCTATGGCGGCTCCGTCTCCGGAGAGACGCAACCGACCGGCACTGCCGAAGAGATCCAGTTCGAACACATGGTTGGCCCGGTCCCACCCTGAAACGATGCAGCCTGTGGCGCCGGAACGGAATTGCACTAGTCCGGAGAGATTCTCTTCTTCGTCAGACGCGATCCGAGTATCGGGGGACTGGCCGCAGACCCATTGGACGTCCCCCCCGAAAAATCGCATGAGATCGAACAGGTGCGTGCCCATCGTGAAGACCTTGCCGGGATAGTAGCCGACAATCGCTTCAAGGCGGCCGATCGCTCCTTCCGTCAGAAGCTGTTTGGCCCGAACATAGAGAGGCTCCCAGCGCCGGGTATGGTTGACGGCCAATAGCACGCCGGCTCCCCGACACCGATCGACCATCTCTGTTGCCTGTGCCGGCGTCGATGCCAGCGGTTTTTCGCAGAAGATTGCGCGGACTCCGGCCTGCACGGCGGCAAGGACCATCTCGTGATGCAGCGCGGTCGGGGCACAGATGCTCACCACATCGAGATGTTCAGCTTGCAGCATAGACCGGTAATCCCTGTAGGCAGACGCCGTGGCACAGCGATACAGGAAACGGCGGCGACGATCCTCATCCGAATCTGCTCCGGCTGCCAGGACGACATTGGGCAACGCCAAGTAGGCTCCCGCATGGGTCCAGATCTCCTTCCGCCTGGGATCTTCATCGAACAGATTGCCGATCTGCCCCAGACCGATGATCCCCGCTCGATACTGAGGCTGCGTGAGTTCAGAGGGTGACAACGGCGATCCCTTTCTTCGAGAGATGGCGCAACTGCCGATGAATGTCCTCCGTCTTGCCGGAGGAAGCGATGAGCACGGCATCCGGACGGCACGATTCAATGGTGTCGGGCGGACATACAGTCAGATCCCCGAACCGTTGCCGATGTTTCGCAACATCGTTATCGACCCAGCCGACGATACGCATGGGTGTGGCTTTCACTGCGCTATAAATCAATTCTCCCGTCTCTGCTGCCCCGAAGACTACGACCGCCCGGATCCCTTCTTGCCAAAGCTGGTGGAGCCGCTTTTCCACTTCGGTCTTGGCCATCGAATACATGCGGGCAATTTCACTCGCGTACGCCCGCATCAATGTGGCCAAGCGCGTGCGGCCTGTGGCCGTCACGAGATAGCGCATGGTCCGATTCGTCTCGCCGCGCGTCATGACATAGCCCTGATCCACTAACGCTTGTACGTAGTTATGCGCCATGGCGCTACTGACGCCGATTTGTCTGCCCAGTTCGTGCTGGCTGATCTGTTTCGTTTCAGCCAATGACCACAAGGCCAACAGTTCCCGCCTCGCGGGGGTTGGTCTGTAAAACATCTGCGAAGTGTTCGCCACAGGCCACCATTCATACAGTGAATGATTACTCTATCGACACAACTGAACATAACTTGAGCGCTTGGCATGACCGTGCTTCGTCATCGCCCACACCGCGCGACCAGAAGACATGCACGAGGGATTCAATTCGCATGCCGCAGGGAACAGTCTGTGGCAGCGCGAATATCGAGGCTTTTGTCGGAATAGCCCGCTGCACAGCGCGCTCGCTAGGCAACGGTTGCCGATGGGGAGGCAAGATGATTTCAGGACATGGGGCGATCCGGAGAGGAGGCGCACAAAGAGGCATGGAACCATGATGCGTGGATCGTGACGCGTATCTCGCCCAAGACAAAGAGCCTATCGCGTAGGCTCTTTCCCCTCCAGTGCATCCGATTCAGACACCGTCATCGACGCTGAACCCAGGACGTGCTGTTTTTGCAGTACCGCGTATTCTATGGCTGTCTGCACGCTGCCTCCCCACCCGCGATACTCGATATACTCATTTCTGTCGAAGCGAAACTCGACGCCGATGGCTATCGTGTGCTCATGTTCCGCGACATTTTTAATCACGCCCGTCAGATTGGTCACGTGCCCGATTCCAAGCAACTCGAATTCCAGCTGGACAATGGAGCCCTGAAGCAAGCTGGGATGCGGTTGTTGAAACAGCACGCGACAGCCCACCACACTGAGGTCCTGCACGAGACCGCCCATCATCGCGCTCCCCTGTGACGCGACGCGTACAGCGCCGTTTCCATCGACCTGTATCAGGAGTAGTGGTTCATTGCTGGGTACGCGTACATGCTTACGGAGATGAACTTCTTCGACGGTCTGAGGAAATGCGAGATACAGAAGCGGGAACGGTGAGATCTGGGTCGTACGGACTTCACTTTCGTAGCCGATGAGCTTGCCGGCCAGCATATAACGGACAAGACAACGAGTGCCTGCTTCGCAGGGTACGGCTTGCCCGAAATGAAACGGCCATTCGCAAATCAGCCAATCCCGCTCTTTCCAGCCCAGTAATGTGGAGCCACAGGTCACTGTCCCTTGTGCGGACCCGATGACTAACTGAAGCGATACTCCGACCATAAGAATCGACGCATGTGCGAAGGCCTGTTCCGGTTCCCTCATGCGGCACCCTTGTCGAGATAACTGTGAGGATCGATCCCCACGGCCTCGGGATCGAGAGTCGAGACGATGGTCCGCTTCGGTAGACGAAGCTGATCCGCGAGGTCGAGGTCGACAGGGACGGATCGCCGGTGCTTGGCTTCGTCCGTGACCAACACGACCAGCGGCTGTAAAGGAGCCTGGTGATTGAGTTGCTTGACGATCGCCGTTTCGTCAGTATTGAGCGCGACACAGGACCCGACGGGATAGACCCCCAGGACCTGCACGAACTGCTGGACCAGCACGCCGTCCACATGACCCTGAGCCCCCAATCGATAGAGAAGTTGAAGTGTCTCGTGCGGCGTTTTGCCTTTGTGATAACAACGGTCGCTCGTCACGGCATCGTAGATATCCACAATAGCGGCAATGAGGCCGAACTGACTGAGCTCTGGTTTGGATCGTCGAAGGGGATATCCGGTCCCGTCTACACGCTCATGGTGCTCTAATGTCGGCTTCAGAAATAGATCGGTGAGGCCGGTGGTGTTCGACAGTATCTCTGCCCCACGCAAGACATGTTGCTTCATGATCTCGAACTCATCGGCCTCATAGCGCCCCGGCTTGTTTAAAATCTCGATCGGGATTAGCGTTTTACCGATGTCGTGCAGCAACATGCCGGTTCCCAGCTGAAGCAATGGCGTGCGCCCATATCCGAGATGTTTTCCGACCGACAGCGCCAGGATGGAGGTGTTGACGGAATGAAAAAAGGTGTACTCATCAAACAGTTTTAGGCGCGTTAAACTGGAGAGCGCATCAGGGCTGCGGAGAATACTCTCCGCCATGCTTTCGACCACTTCGCTGACCGCCTCCATGTTCAATGCACGCCCCATCCTCACGTCTTCCATGGCCTGTTGAATAACCAATTTGGCGGCCTTGTAGGCCAGTCTTGCTGCGGGTAGTTCCTCGGCAAACGGAACGGCCGATGGTTCGAGCCCCAGCAGTGGCGATATCGGCTGAACGGTTTCGGCCTCCGCCGCCACAGCAGGCGCGCAGGAGGCGGAATCCTGGGAATCGTCGTCAGACTCGACGTCGAGTTGTTGGACTCCGCCGGCGCGCAGTTGCGCGATTTGGTCGGAGGACGTAATCGTGAAACGATGACGCAAGAACGGGGTAGCCAGCCAGGAGCGGTCAAGCTTCTCCACCTTCATCCCGATTTTCAGCTGATCGATGGAAATCCGTTTTCGCATCGTCCTCCGGATGGTGTAAGTCGGCGGTGTTCGAGTGGTATCGAAGAACAACAGACTCCGTCGGACTCTATCGGCGCAGAAGGAAGAATCTTGAGGGGAGATGCGCGTCCGGCGGACTGGAATCCGATACAGTAGGCTGAGCCGGAATGTTCTTCGACCCTGTCAAGTTCACCTCGATGTAGCCCGATAACATAATGCTGGGACTTGCGCGCTCACAGCGGAGTCTGCACGATCAGTCTGTCCGGCAATTCTGTATGCACACATCCTGAAACCTCTTCAATGGCACATGTGAAAACAATCACCATCGAGCAACTCAAACCGGGGATGTTCATGGTTGAGATGGACTTGCCTTGGTATCAGACCCCCTTTCTCTTCCATAAACGCCTTATCCGCCACCAGGAGGACATTGATCTCCTCCGACGGCATGGCATCAAAGAGGTGAAGATCGACCCTAGCCGAGGTTTCGATGCCGAGCCTGTCCCGTCAGGCGACGTGCCGTTATCGCCGAACGATCAGGAACCAGCCGCCGTCCTGACAACGGACTCGAAGGGCACCTCATCTGAAAAGGCAGTTCAAACGGACAGCGCAAAGAAACATGCGAACCCGTTGCAGCCATCTGTCGCGCAGGAGCCAGCGGTCCCTTCCCCTCCGAGCCATGAGGTGAAGCCGGCTTTGATAGAAGAACTTCCTCACCCTGCCTACAGCCAAGAAATAACAGCAGCGCAGCAGCAGCCGTCTGTCACGCAGGAAGAAGTGGCTTCGGCGTCGAGCGCACAGATGGATGCCGCGGCCGCCCAAGCGACCTACACAGAAGCGATCTATTCGATGGAGCGCATGTTTGAAGAATTAGAGGCGGGAATCGTACCTCGGTCAAACTCGTTACGAATAATCGTCGGCAATGTGCTTTCGCGTGTGCTGAACGACAGCGCCTCCATGCTCACGTTTCTCTTTCTCCAGAAGATGCAACGGCTCGACCGCACGATGGCATCGCACGCGCTCGATGTCTGCACCCTCTCCCTCATTGTGGCGCATCGCCATGGGGTGGTGGAGAACGAGCTGGAAACGCTCGGCGCGGGGGCGTTATTGCACGACATCGGCTACAGCCGATTGCCGCGGAATATTTACCGTAAAAGCCACGACCTCACGGAGCAAGAGCGCGAGATGATGCAGCTGCATGCTGTGTTGGGACCGACGATCTTGCGGGACGCACAAGAGGACCGTGACTCGGTCATCCGAATTGTCGGGGAACACCATGAGCGCATCGATGGAAGCGGGTTCCCTCACAAACTCAAGGGAGGCTCCCTCTCAGTCTTGGCCCAACTGGTCGGCCTGGTAGACCTCTATGACGGCATGGTGAGCCGCCGGGGGGCGAGTCCAGCAATGCTACCGCACGATGCCGTCCGTCAGCTGTTACTCCTTGGGGATACAGGACAGTGCTCGATGGAGTTGATTCAATCCATGATCGGCAGTCTGGGGGTGTATCCGATCGGCAGCTTGGTGCTATTGAACACGGCGGAACAGGCCGTGGTGGTAGGGATGAGTACGACGCAGCGGCTCAAGCCCGTCGTGAAAGTGATCACTGGGCCACAGGGGGAATCCTATCTCACGCCAATTCGCGTCGATCTCGGAGCCCAGGCAACGGAGGCGTCGGCACGGACCATCGCGAAGGTACTGGATCCCCAAAATGAGCGAGTGAATGTGGCCTTCTATCTTGACGGGATGCAGAAAGAGACCGCCTCATGAACCATGCGGCGCTGGATACGCTCCCGATCGGCGTCCTGCTGCTCGACAGCAAGCTCCGCATACTGTCTGTGAATGCTGAAGCTGCCCGCCTCGTGGGTCGATCGGCAGATTCCTGCTTATCGAAGCCACTTCAGGAAGTCGTGCTGCAGCCATCTGGGACATCCAGTCACACAATCGCGACGCGCATTCAAGAGTCCCTTCTCAGTTGCCGTCCCATACAAGCAGCCCAGGCAACGCTCACTGGCCCCAGACACGAGTCACATCCGGTTGAATGGAGCTATGTCTCGCTGGAGACCGTCGCAGACGCCGGCGGAGTGTTGACGCTCCGCGACCTGACTCACGAACGAGAGCTGCAGCAAGATTACGACCGCCTGGCGCGCGTGGCAGAAGAAAGTCCGTCTCCCATTATCGAGTTGAACTCCGATGCCAATCTCATCTATGCGAATCCCGCAATGACACAACTCCTACAGCGGTTTGGTTACGATACCAGCGGATATCCCGCCGTGTGCCCCAGTGAGCTATCGAGACTCGTTCAACATTGTCTCGAATCAGGACAGGAGATACGGGGAGAAGAGGTGTGCTGTGCTGAAGCGAGCTTCTCGTGGATCTTCTGCCCAGTCCCCTCGCAACAATTGGTTCGGGGGTATGCGGTCGATATGACGGACGTGAAGGCAGCCCAAGAGAAGCTGCGCCGCTCAGCGGAACATCTCCGCGACAGCAATCGCCAATTAGATCGGGCGCTCCAAGACGCGCAGGAAGCTGCTCGAGTAAAGGCATCGTTTCTGGCGACCGTGAGCCACGAATTACGGACACCGATGAACGGCGTCATCGGGATGACGGACTTATTGATGGATACGAAGCCTTCGGAGGAACAACGGTCCTATATCGGACCCATTCGGCAATGCGGCGAGGCCTTACTCAGCTTGATTAACGATATTCTCGACTACGGCAAGATCGAAGCCGGCAAGCTGACATTGGAATGTATCGACTTCGATCTTCGCGCGACGGTGGAAGATGTCTTGGGTCAATTCGCGGTACCGGCACAGACCAAAGGACTGGAAATCGTCGGACTGGTGCATGCAGTCGTACCGACCGCTCTGCGCGGGGATCCGAGGCGGCTTCGTCAGATTCTCACGAACTTCGTCGGCAACGCGGTCAAGTTCACAGAACGGGGCAACGTGACGGTTCACGCCTTTCTTGAACAGGATCATGTCGATGCGGTCGTCGTCCGATTCGAAGTCACCGATAGCGGGATCGGTATCCCCCCGGAGGTACAGGCGCGACTCTTCCAACCCTTTACCCAGGCGGATAGCTCCACGTCTCGCAAATATGGAGGGACTGGCTTAGGACTCGCGATTTCGAAGCAGCTCGCCGAGCACATGGGCGGCAGCGTCGGCATCATCAGTCAACCGGGGCGCGGCAGCACATTCTGGTGCACGGCCCGCTTCAGCAAACAAACGATAGCGCCCTCGACCATCGCGCCCTCGTCCGAGTTGGCCGGACGCCGGGTGCTGATCGTCGACGACAATGAATCCAACAGGATGATTCTCCATCACCTCGTCACGAGGTGGGGCATGGTCGACGACCAGGTCCAGGATGCGGCCTCAGCTGTGGCACTCATTACACGAACTGCGGGGAAAGGCCTCTTCTACGATGTGGCCATCGTCAATGGGTTGATGCCTGGAAAGAATGGATTACCACTCGCCCAGGAACTCAAGGCGCACACTGTCGGATCGAACATTCCCCTGATCAACCTGACGTCGCACATTCAGCAGAGGCACGAGGAGACGGCGTCCCAAGATGACTCCATCGCCTACCTCATCAAACCGATCCGCCACGATCAACTCTCGAACTGCCTGAGAGCCGTGCTGGGATTATCGGGGCGCGTGAGCGAAAGAACGATGCTGAGGCCGAGCCCGCCTGCGCTGCCGATTATCGCGCAACGGAACCTCGTCGACATCACGTCGGCGCCCCGTATCCTCGTGGCTGAAGACAATCTCATCAATCAGACGCTGACTGTTCGTCTGTTAGAGAAACTCGGCTACCGATCTGACGTCGTGGAAAATGGTCAAGAAGCCTTGGCGGCATTAGACCGAAGCGCCTATGCCATGGTCCTGATGGACTGTCAGATGCCGCTTGTCGATGGCTTCGAAGCCACCAGGCTCATCCGAGAACGTGAAGCGTCCGACTCCGGAACGAAATACGCTTCACGCTTCACGAACGACGCGCCTCTCCAGCACATCCCCATCATCGCCCTCACCGCCAACGCCATGCAGGGAGACCGCGAGCGCTGTCTCGCCGCCGGGATGGACGATTATTTGACGAAGCCCCTACGGAAAGAAGAACTCAAGAGAGCGCTCGATCGGTGGATTTCGGTATCCCGGCATACCCAGGCCACGAATACCGACGGCGCCACAGACCCCGACGCAGTGGAAAACGCGGGCGCCCTCCCGGTGATCTTCGATAGGGCCACGATGCTGCGCAATATCGGAGACGATCATGAACTGTCGGATCGCCTGATTGAGTTGTTTCTCCAGCGCTATCCGCCCATGCTGGAGAACATCCGCACCACGTTGGCCTGCAAGGATTCACCAGCCATCGAACAGGCCGCCCACCTCTTGAAAAGCACCGCCAGGAATCTCTGCGCGCCGGAAGTCGTCTTGGCCGCCGGCCAGTTGGAGGCACTTGGACGACTCGGCAAGCTGCTCAATGCCTCGGTCATCTACACTCAGCTTGAGGCTGCAGTGCTTCGCCTTGTTCGGATGCTCGAAGTGCACCACCGCGCCAACGCGACGGCAGAAAGCCTGCCGCCTAAGAACCCCGTGAAACATGAGACGTGAAGCGTGAAGCGTGAAACGTGAAACGTGTCTCGGATAGACCGTCGCGCGTGAAGCGTCGTTTGTTCGGAAATGGCTGGTTTCTAGTTTCAGGTTCAACCTCGGAATTTCAGCGATCCGAAACGAACAACTTGAAACTAGCAACATGAAACCAGAAGCTAATAACCTGAAACGCTTAAACGAGGTACGTTTCACGCTTCACGAGAGATGTTCAGACAGGGAGGGCTTCTGATAGCGACTGAGTCTGTGAGGACCGGCGTGCGCTCGGTAGGGAGAAGATCGGATAGCGGGTTGGATACTCGTCAGGGAGAACCATCTGCTTGCATAGCCTGGTGTGAGGGTTCATGAGGAGCGGTCCGCGAAGGTTGGCCGTAATACGGCTGGGATCATCCGACGGAACGGTCAGAATCACGGCTAGCGTCAATGAGTCCGCGCTCATGGCTTTCACTTCCGCCAACGCTTCAGCCGACATCTCCACTCGATAATTCGCATCGAACAGAACGGGGTCGAGGATGACGAAGGCAAGACTTGGCTCCTCGACGCAGTGCAGCCACTTGACCGGCGCGTCTGTGTCATGGTCGAGGATGACATAGCGGCTCCAGTCGGGAAATCCCAGGATGCCGGATGGAAACGTCAGGATGGAACCATCAGAAACCTCCAGCCCACCGAACCGAGTCGACAGAAACTTCATGTTGATGCCTCACCCGATTGAGCGGTGTCCGGTAGACGAAGACGCCGAAAGGCGTCGAGCGGAACGACTCCGGTACAGGCAGCCGATTGGTTTTCTTCTTGAATTCTGGCACAGACTTCTTCTCGGTGTATCTCGACCGTAGGGGGCGCTTCGATTCCCAAACGAATCTGACCACCCTTGATGCCGAGCACGACCACCCGGATGGATGGGCCGATCGTGACACCTTCTCCACGCCGCCGCGTAAGAACCAACATGAACGCCTTCCTTGGCACAGGCCGCAACTTGCACGTTTTCAGGTTTCGAGTTCCTGGTTTCTCGTTCGTCAGGCAACGAAATACCAGCAATCCGATAACACAAACGACGCCGGTGAATATGGTATCGGCCTCTTTCGACAATTCTTGAACGCCGGCTGTCTTATTTCAAGAAGTTGAGAAGAGAACTCTCGAAGATACGATTCAATATCGCTCCTGCTGCTTGAATCGCTTGCTGCTGGAGCGTCAAGCTCGAAATCGCTTCCACCAAATCGACATCCTCATTGGTGGAAAGAATGTTCGAGAGAAAGACCTTGGTCTCATCGAGGCTGGCCTTGCTCGACGCGAGACGATTGGACAGCGCGCCGAGTTCTCCCTGAACGGACGAGACCTGATCCACGGCCACATCGACACCGGCCAAACCTCGCTGAATGCCGCCTCCATAATTGCCGTTCAACGCCGCATGCAGACTCTTCACCGATGCGAAGAGGTCGATCGTGGGGCCGGTAAAGGTCTGATTGCCTGGCTGGTTGGTCTTGACCGTTTGGCCGTCGCCCACTTCAATGGTCTGCAACCCGTCGTCGCCCTGGTATTGTACTCCGGTCAGAACACTGAACAGGTCGCCGCTCGCCGGAGCCGCCACGCCGTCTCTGAGTGAGAAACGCACACCCTCTGCCTCGATCATGCCGCCGGAGACATAGGACTGATTCGAGAGTACGACGTTCCGCGTTTGCGCGACAGCGAACACGTCTCCATTGCGCGGTCCTCTTGTCCCGTCTTGCAATACGACCCGAAGTCCGTCGAAGTCGATATTCGCACCGGAGAGATAGTTCGTGTAGCCCGCATCGTTGTTCAGCGTGGAAGCAGACGCCCCGACAGTCTCCGTCACAGTGGCCGACCCCGAGCCCAGGATCTGCGCCGCAGTGGAGCCTGCATTGCCAAACCTCAGGAGGAGTGAATTGGTGTTGCCTGCAGGATTGTTGATCGTAATCCGGCCGGCCGTCACAGACCCATACGCCACCGTGTAGGCCGCCGTATTGGCTACGTTTCGGCTCGCATTCAACTTGGAGGCGAGTTCGGCCGCCAGTTGTGCGCCCGTATAGCTGCCGGTCGCCAAGGTGATCGTTGTATCCGTCGTGCCTCCGTCGTCGTTGACGATCAGGGTATTGTTCGCCGAGGTGATGTCGAAAATGTTGGTCGCAAGGGTCGTGTCGTACACGTTCAACTGCTTGGATACCCCGGCCAGGCCGGTCGTATCCACATCGCTCGTGACTGTCCCGCCCGCAGCAATACCGGTTCGATCGATACCGTTCGAACCCATGAGCGACTTGGCCGTGGAAGCCCCGTTGGAATACAGGAGGCTCAATGATGCTCCATTGGCCACATCGTTCGTAATATCGAACTTGCCGGTGGTCTCGTTAAAACCGACCGTGTAGGTCTCTGCCCCGCTCGCTGTCTCCAGCGCGCTCTTGATCTGGGCCGCCAGCTGAGCCCCGGTATAAGACCCAGCCGTCAGCGTGGCCGTCACGGGGCCGGTGCCTGGGTCGAATCGAATCCCGTCGTTGATCCCTGCCGTCACCGTGTAGATGTTCTTCACTCGTACTTCATAATTGTCCAATGTCACACGGCTGGGATCGAGCACGCCGCTGTCGCTCCTCACCGCGCCGCCGGTATTCGTGCTGTTCGCCACCACGCCCACTGCCGTGGAGACGTTGTAGAGATCGAAGGTGGTCGCGGCGCTGAACTTCACCAGATAATCGTTGAGCGTCACGGCGTTCGGGTTGGATACCGTTCCCTGCGAAATCACGGCGCTGCCGGTATTCCTCGCGCTGACACCGGTCGCAGCGCGGATGGCGAACACGGAGGCGCCGTTGGTCGTGCTGCCGCCATTGAAGCCTAGGATGGCAACGCTGCTGCCGCCGGTGACTTCGACGGAAGACGGCAGGCCGTTATCGTCAGAGGCAATAATCAGATGATCGGTGTCGAACGTCACCGTCACGCTTTTCCCTGCCGCCACGAGCGTAGGATCGGTGTTGATCTTGCGTTGCACGAGCGACGCCAATCCGGAGCCGCTCAGGGAGGCGGTTCCGAGTGCAATCGTGCCGGACAGGGTCCCGTCGACCTTCACCACCAGCGAATCATTGGTACCGCCGGTCAGAGCGATGGGGGCGGTAATGGCGACGCCCGTCGCCCGCCCATGGCGGCCGGTGCCGGCAAAGATCGATTGCCCCCCGGCATGCTCAGAGTTTCCGAGTTCTTGAAGCTGAAGAAATAGTTGTTTGACTTCCCGCGCCCCGATCGCTCGATCGGCAGGACCGTTCGTGCTGTTGGCGAACTGTACGGCGAGTTCTTTGACCCTACCGAGGGCAGTCGTCACGCTGCTCAAAGCGCTGTCGGTCAGGTTGAGACGAGTCGTGGCCACGCCAAGATTGCGAAGATACTGGTCCGTCTTGGTCATCGATAACTTGGTCGCCACGATGCGGTCGAAGGCGCCGGCGTTATCCGACGGCTTCACCACCTTCTTGCCGGTCGAAATTTGCTCCTGTGTGGCCAGCGCCTTCGCACGGGCTCGCTGAATGTTGTTCACCAACATGCTATAGGACTGTTGTTCGGTGACTCTCATCGCTTCGTCGCCCCGCGTTACCGTTTCAAATCCAACAATGTTTGCAGCATCTCGTTCGTAATGATGATAAGCCGGGAAGCCGCCTCAAAGACCCGCTGATACTTGAGCATGTCGACCAACTCTTCATCGATCGAGACGCCGGAGGACTGAGCTCGGAACGACTCCAATTGCTCGTGCAAGATGGTTTGGGCATCGAGCCGACTATCCGCAGACTGCGCCGCCACTCCCACCCCTGTGGCGGCCACTCGATAGGCGTCGCCGAACGTCGTGTTGCCGATGGTGGAAATGGATGTTGTTTGCAAGGCGATCAGCGCGATGGCCGTCGCGTTATTGCCGGGAACCCCGGCGCGGGTCGAAGACGCAGCGACCTTGCCGGCGCTCGTCAGCGATATGCCGATCGACTTGGCCGTATCGCTATAGGAATTGAGGGAGAACACGTCCTTGGCCACCACCGTCCCGCTCAGGGCGACCTGTATGCCGTCGATCGTGAATGTTTGTGGACCGGCATAGGTCCCTGACGCAGCCGTGCTGGTTCCACTGGAGAGACCAAGTGCGGCTCGCGCAGTTCCCCCGGTGACATCGACCGCGGAGACCGAGGTCGATGCGTTCGAGGTGATGGTGAAGCGGCTGGTCGTCGTATCGTAGGTCACCACCACGCTACGGCCTGCGGCCTGCAAGGTTGCATCGGCATTGATCTTCGTTTGCAGCTCAGTCGCCAAGGCCGTTCCGCTTGGATAGGATTGTCCGGGCGAGGCGGCGCCGGCCAGGGTGATCGTTCCCGACGTGGTTCCATCGACGGTGACCGTGAGGGTGTCGTTGGTTCCTGTCACGATGTTCACCGGCACATCGACGGTCGGCGCGCTGATCGCTGTGCCGGCATAGTTCCCCTTGATGGTCGCTCCGGTCGTGGTATTCACGATGGAGTATGCCGTCGCAGAGGAAAATCTGATGGCATAGTCCTGCAGTGTCAGCAGGCTGTTCGCGGTGATCGGTCCTCCCGCAAGGGTGGCGCTCCCCTGATTGGTCGAGTCGTCATGGGTTGTCACGGAAAGCGGGGAAAAGAAATCGAGCCCCGTCGACCCGTCGAGCCCATATCCTTGGCGGTGGAGTTGATTGACCTCGTTCACCAGACTGGCCGAGAGTCTATCGAATGCTGTTTGAAGCTCCGGAATGATGGTATCGCGGATCGCCAGGAGCCCTCCGAGCTTGCCACCTGAAATGAGCGCGGTGATGTCCGAGGACCTCGTGTTCCCCGTATCGTATTGGACGTTCGCCAAGCCCCCGTTCTCGAGCGATGCCACCGCCACCAAATTGCGCGACACGTTGTTTTCGACCACGACCTGGCCACGCCCGACAAACACCGACAAGGCGCCATTCGCCCCCGCAATCACCGAGATGTCGATGAGTTTGGCGAGGTCGTTGATCGCTTGATCGCGTTGGTCCTGCACATCGTTGGCATTTTGCCCTGAGGCCTCGGCCAACACGATCTTATTGTTCAGGTCCGCGACCTGCGCGGTCAGGCTATTGATTTTCGAGACCGTCTGTTTGACTTGATCGTTCAGCGACGTCCGGCGGGCGACAAGTTCGCCGGCCACCTGAGTGATGCTATTGGTAAGGAGACCCGATTTAGCCAGCAACACCGAGCGCGGTGTGACGTCGGCGGGGTTCGCTGCAACGTCTTGAAGACTGCTGAAAAACGCATTCAACTGCGCCCCAATCCCCTGATTGTTGGAATCGCTGAAGATGTTCTGTATCTGAAACAACTGGTCGCGCGTGATGGATAACTCTCCCAACACTTCATGGGACTCGGTCAGCTGGCGATTGATGAAGCCGTCGACGATACGCCGAATCTGCGTGACCTGGACGCCGGTTCCAACCTGGCCCGGATTGCCGTTGATCGGAGACCGTTCGGTCAGTACCGCCTCCTGGCGGGAATAGCCTGGTGTGTTGACATTCGCGACATTGTGACCGGTGACCGTCAGCGCCTGTTGGGCGGCGCTGAGGGCGCTTTTCCCGATATCGAGCAATCCGTCGAGTCCCATAATCCTCTTAGCCTCTCTGCCTGAGCATGGCGCCGCCGATCCCTGCGCGCTGAGATTCCCCGGAAGCCGAGTAGGTGCCTCGTTCCGGGAGGGCTTCGATCGAGAGGTGCATCGCTTTGCGGCACAGCGTTTGGATACCGGCTACGAGCACCTCATTGACGGCGGTATCCTGACGCAACGCCCGGACTTTCGCCGCGAGCCGCTCATGGCATCGCTCGATATCGTGTTTCTCTCTTCGATCGAGCCGATCGATCACGTCCTGCAAGGTCACGGTCTCGCGAGGAAGGCTCCACACCTCGGCAAACTGCTTCACCACTTCCGCGCGTTCGGATTCCAATGATTGGAACTCTCGGAGGTTTCTCAGTCGCTGCTCGTTGAGCGCGGGGAATTCTGTGAAGGACAGCTTGCGAAGGGCCGTGCGTTCCTGGTGCAGCGTCTGCTGGAGCACATCGCAGTGGGATTCTTCACGCGTGAGGATATCGAGAATAGATGCGGCGGTTGACGCGGTATTGGACATGGGCCTCTTTCTGTCAGGATTCGTCTGAGTAGGATGCTGAAACAGTCCGCCGGCGTTCTGAACGGCTACGGCTCAGGCCAAGGTCAACAGCCAGCTGAGTCGATGTCAGTCCAGCCGCTGTTCCCTCAGATCGATGCCCCCAAGACAGAACACAAACGGGTCAGAGCACAGCCTCGGTCAATATGTGGCGAATGATCGCATCACCGACCTTGCGCCCATCGACGTTGTACGTGCCGGCCTCCACCGACCGACTGATCCGCTCGACACGTTCGGCGCGGGCAGCATCGGGCAGATCGGCCAGCGCCTTGATCCGTAGGATTTCCTTCGCCTGCTGTGAGATCTGCACACGGTCTTGCCGGCCATCGGTCGGCGCGCGGCGATTCGCCCCCGCCGGAGCGCCCGCCTGGGCGCCGAGTAGCAGTGTGGCAAGATGATCGGCTTTGCCATGACCTGAGATCTGCATAATCTCCTCCCTCTCCCAAATTAGCCCCGAGTAACCTGAATGGGTGTGGCGAGAACCGGGGCGTGAATACCTCTCCGTTCCTCTATCGGCTTGTGCGTCTCAGGACTTGAGGGAAACGGTGTTTTTCTTGGTATATTCTTCAATCATTCCGGCTAATCCAAGCCCGCCGGACTCTGCCGCGAGACGGCCGATCTCCTGATCGTACAAGGAGTAGAAGAAGTCTCCTCCCTTATTTTCAATCGCCCCCTTGGGGATTGTTTCTCGCATGACTTTCAAGAGATTCGAGATAAAGTAGCCTTCGAATTCATGGGCTGCCTTCTGCATAGCCGCTCCTCCAGCCTGTCCTTCAGGAATGCTGAGCCGTGGAGTCTGTGACAGGCTCAGGTGAGTAGGGGCTATCTGCATGAGAGAGCTGAGGCCTACGGAATCGTGATTCAATGTACCCTCCATATCCTCGACAACATGTCGATACATATACAACTCAATATCAATATCTTATCTAAATAATATCAAGGTTAGCCTGAAGTGCTCCAGCCGATCGAAGCGCCGACAGAATGGCAACCAAGTCCCTGGGCGTCACCCCGACTGCATTCAGCGCCCGTACCACTTCTCCAAGCGTCACTGTTTCATCCACCACCACCAATCTGGACTCTTGCTCCTTCGCCTCGGTCTGAACATCCTCAGTCACAGTCGTCTGTCCACCAGAAGGCCCACCAAGCAAGGAAGCGGGTGGCTGCGACACATGTATCGTGTTCTTAACCGAGATCGTGAGATTCCCGTGGGAGATGGCACAGGTGGAAATACGCACATGTTCTCCAAGAACCACGGTGCCGGTCCGTTCATTCACGACGACTTTCGCCGGCAAGTCGACCGCCACCTCCAACCCTTCGATCATGGCGATGTACTCCACGACTCGGCCATGAAACGTTGCGGGAATCGCGGCCCGAACGAGTCCTGAATTCACCGCCGTCGCACTCCCCTTCCCGAATACCCCGTCGATGGCTTCCGTCGTCCTGATTGCCGTCGTAAAATCAGGCTGGCGCAGCAGCACTGAGACCGTCTCCCACGATTCGATGTCGATGCCGGCATCCTTTTCGATGATCGCGCCACCTGGTACGATCCCGGCGGATTGATGGTTTTTGGTGACGGTGGACCCGCCCGCTCCGCCGGTTCCCCCCAAAAATCCTCCGATTGAAATCGGTCCTTGCGCGACGGCATAGACTTGCTGGTTCGCCGCCTTCAGCGGGGTCAACAACAGAGTGCCGCCCTGCAGGCTCTTCGCATTCGCCATCGACGACACCAGCACATCGAGCGTCAAACCCGGTTTTGCGAAGGGCGGCAATTTGGCCGTGACCATCACCGAGGCGATGTTGCGCGTCAGCAACTGGATCGGATCGATCACGAGGTTGACCCCCATCTTATTCAACATCGACATCATGGCTTGAATCGTAAACTGGCCGCCGATGACCTGGTCTCCGGTACGATCCAGGCCGACGACGAGACCGTAGCCGATCAACTGGTTGTCCCTGATGCCTTCGAACGATCCGAGATCTTTGATGCGAACCGCATCAGCCGGTACCGCCCAGAAGAGGATTTCCAACAGCAACAGTCCGATGCTCATCCCTGCTCGTCTCATATCCTGTCCCTCTCGCGCCTAACAGGCGACTCTCCCCGACGACGAAAGAACCTCGCGAACCAGGCCGGTTCATGGGTGACAGACGGCAGGGACGATACTGGCGCCGCTGAATATTTTTCATAGTCTACCCTGTCGGCAACACATCCTGCCTCGGCGCGGCGGACGACCCCGTTCATCACCATCAACTGCAATGTTCGCAACACCGTCGTCCGGCGACGGAGGTCCCCACGGATATTTGCGGTCCGTCTCATGGCGCCATTCATGAGTCCTGTGTCCTTGATATTAGCAAGCTGCGAAAAAACTCGGTTTACACATAACGCACCGTTGAAACATGACAGACGGAGCGATAACCCCAAAAACATCAGGATGCTCAAAAAGGCCGTCATCTTCGTCCGTCGTTCGCATCTCGTATCTCGTCATTCGCAAGCAGGGAATCTCCTAGCGGCGAGATACGCTTCACGAGGGACGCTTCACAGTTCATGCGCTGGCGGACTTTTTCAGCATCCTGTTAGATGGGGTAGATCCAGTCGAGTATCCGCACCAGCCAACCAGGTCGTTGCACGTCGTCCACCACACCCAAGCCGGAGTACTCGATTTTCGCATCGGCAATCGCGCTCGATAAGACCGTGTTCTTGGTATCGACGTCCACGCGACGCACGATGCCGCTGATCGACATCAACTGCGTCTCGCTGTTCACGGTGACCTCACGTTTGCCTTCCATCCGCAGATCCCCGTTCGGCAAGACCTCGGTCACAATGGTGGAAATCGTCCCGGTCAGGGTATCCTCACGGCTGGTGGCGCCTTTGCCCCCGAACTTGTTCTTTGCGCCGGCATCGATACCCAGGCCCCGCATCGTTTCGCCGCCGAGACGGATTCCTGGAATACCGATATACCCGACCCCGGATCCGCTCAATGAATTGCTCACGGTCGATTCCCGTTCCGCCTTCGTATCGGCGGACTTGGACCCTTTATGCTTCTCTACGATCTTGACGGTCAGAATATCGCCGATCCGCATGGCCCGCAGATCTTCGTAGAGATAGGCGCGCCCATTCTCTTCCTGCCAGAGAGAGCCGAGAGTTTTAGGCGGCGGCAAGGGAGGGACCGTCAGTTTATTGGCCACGTTGGGCGAGTGATGCAAGTAGCACCCGGCGCTGAGGAACGCGATGCTCAGCGCGCTCAACGCGAGGACTGGAGATAGGCCTCTGTGACGGCGACTAGTAATCAACTCGTACGACTCCCGGCGCGACAACCTTGGCGCGCAATTCTTTGCCTGAATCGAGGTTCGCCACAGTCACGGACTGGCCGAGTTCTCCGCTCGATTTCGTGACGCCGGTTGCCCGAATCGAGAGGCCCCCGTAGCGTGCCTCGATGGCCACATGATCGCCTTTGCGAACGGCGTAGGGTTTTTTGATCATGGCCAGGCGAATCGGTATGTTGGCCTGCAATGGACGCGCCGCACTTTTCCCGACCACATCGTTCATGCTGGTCGCCAAGTGATGATTCAACTCTCTGAGCTTGACTCGCTGGACGGTCAGATCTTCCTCTTCGATCACATCGTCCATCTTAATGACCCTGATCGGCACGACGGCATCGATAGAGGCGCCGATATCGGCGGTGGCATCGATCGTCTGCCACGGCCTGCCGTTCGTATTGATCTGGACATGAAAGGTCCGGCGCCCGAGGCCCTCGTCAAGTCCATGCGGGGTGATCGTCAGCCCCATACTGCCGAACGGCAATGGAATCGGTTCTTGCGGATCCACGATCCTGGCGGAGACCGCGCGCACCTGTCCCATCAGCTCCTGTTCAAGGAACCGCAAGATGCCTCGCTGAATGTCGTCGGGGTGTAACTCGCGAGCCACCGGAGTAAGAGGAGGGCCAAGCTTCATGACGCGAGGCGCGGTGACCTGCGCCACCGGCACCGCTGAAACGGCGCGATCGAGCGATGCCGCGCGCGCGTGATAGGGACCGGCAAGGATCAGCGTCAGGAGGACGACCGGTATACAGAGCTGTCGTGCAATCATGCGGAGTCTCCTCTCTTCGTCATAGGCGCCGGCGCTTACCGTCTGAGATTGTTCGCGATGGACATCATTTCATCCGACGCTTGAATGGTCTTCGAGTTAATCTCATAGCTGCGTTGAGCGATAATCATATTGACCATTTCTTCGGCCAAGTTGACGTTCGAACTTTCCAGAAATCCCTGCTGCACGGTTCCGAATCCCGTAGAGAACCCACCCGTTCCTTGGAGCGGAGGACCGGACGCGAAACTGTCGAGAAACAGATTGCTCCCCATCGCCACGAGTCCCGACGGGTTATCGAACCGAGTCAGCTGAATCTGACCGATCTGCGAGGCCTGCGTCACGCCGGGCAACAGCACAGACACCGTTCCGTCCTGGCCGATATCGAGCTTGAGCACGCCGGAGGGAATCGTAATGACAGGGTTGAGCAAGTCTCCATCTCCCGTCACCATGTTCCCGACGTTGTCCCGTTTGAACGAACCGTTGCGGGTATACATGATCGTGCCGTCAGAGCGCTGGACTTGGAAAAATCCCGCTCCATCGATGGCAATGTCCAGATCGTTGTTGGTCTGGCGCATGTTGCCCTGAATCCATTCTTTTGCCACTGTGACAGGACGAACCCCTCCGCCGACTTGGATCCCGACAGGAAAGACCCCGATGTTCGACGCGTTCGTTCCAGGGAGCCGAGTGGCTTGGTACATCAAGTCGGAAAACTCCGCGCGGCTGCGCTTGAACGCGTTGGTATTGACGTTCGCCAGGTTGTGCGCGATGGTATCCACGTTGAGCTGCTGAGCGGTCATTCCGGTGGCCGCCGTCCACATGGCTCGAATCATAATTTCCTCCTTGCTAAGAGCTGATAGCTAATAGCGAATGGCACGCCTCTTTCCCTGATTCGGTTAATCTCCACTCTTGCCATCAGCCATACGCCATTAGCTATTCGCTCTGTGTATTAGAGCACTCGCCCGACATCTTGAATGGCGACTTCCGTCATGCGGTCTAGCGTTTGAATCAGCTTTTGGCTCGACTCATAATTCCGCATCCCCTGGATCATCTTGACCATCTCGCCGATCGAACTGACGTTCGACTCCTCGATATGCCCACCTTGAATGTCCGGGTTCTTCATCACTTTCCCGTCTCCCGCTGCCATAAACCCGTCGAGATGTTTCTGCGGCATGTGGTCCTCAGGAAACTCCATCACCTTGATCGTCGCCACCGCTTTGCCGTCGACGTGAATCCCGCCCTCCTTGGTCACCTGCACGGTGCCGGGAGGGATCTTGATCTCTCCCTTTGTACCCATCACAGGATGACCGAGATTGGTCACCAACCGGCCTTTCCCATCGAGAGAGAGCATTCCGTCCCTGGAATAGCGAAGCCCTTGTGGTGTCTTGACCTCGAAAAATCCAGGCCCTGTAATCGCCAGGTCCAATGGATTGCCGGTGATTCTGATCCGACCGGCCTCGAACGACGTGTGCAGGGCTTGGGTCGCCACAAATACCCGTTCGGCTGAACCAGCCGGCCGCACGCCGATTTGATGACCAAACCCGACTGGATTCGCCGGCGCCGACCCCGACACCTGGGCGCGGGCCATGACGGATGTAAAGGGCTGGTCATCCTGTTTGAATCCGGCCGTATTGACGTTCGCCATATTATTGGCGAAAACTTGCATCTGGCGTTCTTGCGCCAGCGCACCGGAAAGAATGGGATAGATGGCTCGGTTCATGTATGGCCTTTCAAGTTGGACCGCTCGGCCATATCACAACGCAACATGCATGCCACCACTCTGCTGCCAGCAGTGGAAGGAAGACACTCCTTTAACAAGCAGTACATACAGGGAGATGGAACCGGAATCGTGGACAGACGCTCAACGGTCATCGGGAAAAGAATGCGGAAGGGAACCGGCGGACTAGGAAGAAATTGCCGGAGTAGGAAGAATCTCGCGGGTAGGAAGCGGCGAGACGAGCGACCAGCAGTTCGAGGTTCGAGTGGGGAGTTTCTGGTATCTTGTTTCAGGTTTCAGGTTCGACCTCGGAACTCAGCAATTCGAATCGAACAACTTGAAACCAGAAACATGAAACTAGAAACTCATTACTTGAAACGCTTGGACGAGATACGCTTCACAGGTGACGGTTTTCTCATACCGCTTGCTTGGACGCCACGGGCATCGGTTCAGCGGCAGAGGAGGCGATGGGCGAGGTAAATTGAACAGCCTGCCCTTCGGACTTCGCGTGCTTCACTGCCCGCATGGCCTGTGCGATCAACCCCTCACAGTCCATGGCATCCTGCGGATACAGCGCGACGCCGACACGGCAGGTCAGGAACAGCTCCTGTCCGTCCAAGGTGAGAGGAAGCCCCACCGTCGCCTGCAGTGTGTCCACAATGGTTGTGACCTCCTGAAGGGAGGTGAGACGATCGAGAATCATCGCAAATTGATCCGGCGCGAGGCGCGCGACGGTTTCCGTGGAACCCAAGACGCCTTTGACTCGAGCGGCCTGCACACGCACGACCACGTTCCCATTCGCTTGGCCTTGATGCTCTGTCACCACCCGGAAGTGATCCAGCTCCACCACGAGCAACGCGAGCAATCGGCCGGTTTTTTCCGCGTGCCGTATCGCTTGTTCAAGTAACGTCCCAAACAGTCGTCTGGTCGGCAGGCCGGTCACGTAATCATACGTTGACGACAGTCCGGTGGGATGCTCCGTGGGTCTGAGTCTATGGAATTCGTAGTTCTGATACCGGCCCTTCAGCCACAGTATCCCAAGCACGAGGAGACCGATGAGACAGACCCCCATCAGCACCACGAGCGGGGACAGGTACATGGCGGAAAATTCCCCACTGGCCATCCCGACATTCAGAGAAGGGCCGGACGTGTCGCTAGCGGCGGACAGGCGTATGGTGCTGAACGTCATGGTGTTCCGGTAACTCGATAAAAAATGAGTGACTCGAAAGTGTTTCGGTCGATTCGGAGCAGACTTGACTGGAGCAGACGTGAGAAGCGCCGGACGAACAGAAACCGACATCAGCGGCGATGAACACACAAGAGGAGCGCTCCGGTTGAAGTCGACACGACTAGTCCGCATGATTCATGAGCACTTCTGCTGCAATCGCCGATTCGCTGCTGCGACCAGCCTTCGGCGGGCAGGCTCGCCGTTCGCTCCCTCAACGTACTGCACGAGTACGTCTCGGGGGCTCACGGCTCCGCGTGCCCGTCTCGCAACGCGACTCAGCGATTTCGCGACGAACTGTCATGAATCATGCGGGCTAGCGAGTCGAACGAGACTCCCCTATCGGACAGGCGGACGGGACAGTGCTTAAAATTCCTTTTCGTGTCTTCTCCTCGACAACAGCCAAGCTGAGCAAGACCGAGCTGGCAGCCCAAGCAGGGCGCACCGTTGCCGGAACCGGATGGTTGCCCGTCCCCTTGCGCAAGGTAGCGTGACATGGCGCTTTAAGGGTGGCCTGTCCGTCACGGGGCAGGCCATTGCAGCACACGGTGTTCTGCAAAGCCACGTCGCCAGGGGAAATAATTTGAGATTTTCTTTGGTACGGCCGGTGAGAACTCACTGAAGCCTATTATTTTCATTGCAAACCGTTACGTGATACTTTAGACTTTGTATCAATGAACTACGAGACACTCACTCGCAAAAAACAGCAACTTGATGGCGATCGGCCATTGCCGCCCGAACTTGTCCGCAATCTGGACGACTGGTTCACGGTGGAGCTCACCTACACCAGCAATGCCATTGAGGGGAATACACTCACGCGCCGCGAAACGGCGGTGGTCATTGAAAAAGGACTGACGGTCGGGGGGAAAAGTCTGAAGGAGCATTTGGAAGCAACGAATCATGCCCATGCGCTGGATTTGGTGCGCTCGCTTATCAAGAAAAAGCCCTCACGGCTGACAGCGAACGACGTACTTGCTATTCACGACATCATCCTGAAAGGGCTTGATGACGACAATGCCGGCCATTATCGCAGTGTGCCAGTGCGAATGTCCGGCTCCGCCGTGGTGATGCCTAACCCGTGCAAAGTGCCTGACCTGATGGACAATTTTCAATTGTGGCTCGCCGGCAAGCATAATGTGCATCCTGTGGCCTTTGCCGGTGAGGCGCATTACCGTCTGGTGACCATCCACCCGTTTGTTGACGGCAACGGGCGTACTGCACGATTGCTGATGAATCTGTTGCTGTTAATGTATGGCTATCCGCCCGCAATTATCCGCAAGCGTGACCGGCTGGCGTACATCGCGGCACTGGAAAAAGCGCAGCTGGGCGGATCGAAGGAGGCGTACGAGACCATCATCGCTCGTGCGGTTGACCGCTCACTGGATATTTACTTGAACGCCACCCGGGGAGAATCCGCGATTGAGGATATGGATACCGACGAGTTGCTGAAAATCGGTGAACTGGCGAAGGCCGCAGGGGAAACCGTGCCGACCATCCGCTACTGGACGAAGGAAGGTTTGCTGGAGGTGGCGGAGGTCACCGAATCTGGCTACCAGCTTTACGCCGCCGACATGGCGCAGCGTTGCGAGCAAATTCAAACACTGAAGCGTGAGCGGTTCACGCTTGAAGAAATTAAACGGAAGTTGGTGCATGAAAAAAATCACGGTTAACCGGTACCCTATCGGGCAGAACCCGATCGCAACCTATGCGCTGAAATAGGGCCTGGTCTTGCAAGCACACATCTCTGTCTCGCGTTGAGGTTGCGAGACAGCTGGATGGCAGATTCTACCGGCTTCCGCAACGAACGCGACGAGAATGCCGTTTCGACCATTCGTGCTCAGAAGTGGAGAACGAGACACGCCGAGCGAATAATAGGCTTATCCCTATGGCCACTGTTTGATTGAAGACCAGACCCCATCTCTCATGCCCCCATCTCTCGGTGTGCACCAGCCGACCAAGGTCGTCGTAGATGTACTGCGCCTGGTCGGCAGAGAGCGGTGCGCACAAACCCACCAGCATGATTACGAGCAGGCAACAGCGCAGAGCGAACAGCCGGCCTCTGCACATCATGTGTCGAAGAGCCTTAGACATAGGGAACACATCCCGGTATAATCTGCGTCCATCGGAGCATCATTGAGCATGACCATCCACACCAGCAATTCAGTGGTTGAAAAAATCGTGCAGCGTCTCGTCTCAGCCTTGTCGCCCGAGCGCATCTATCTCTTTGGCTCACAAGCCCGAGGCGATGCCGGGCCCGACAGCGATTACGATTTCCTTGTCGTCGTAAGTTCATCGACGTTGCCTCGGTATCGCCGAGACCAAGCGGCATTCGCAGCCTTACTCGGCGTCGGCGTGGCGAAAGACGTGCTGGTACTGACCCATGACGAGTTCGAGCGGCAGCGAACCGTCGTCTGCTCATTGCCGGCCACGGTGGAGCGAGAAGGTGTGCTGCTCTATGCAGCCTGACAAGGCTGCCGCAGTTCGAGGCTGGCTCAGCAAAGCCGCGAACGACTTGCGTGGCGCCCACATCGACCTGGACGCTGATCCCCCGCTGATTGAAGATGCGCTGTTTCATTGTCAGCAAGCGGCGGAGAAGTCGTTGAAAGCTTTTCTGACCGGCCACGATACGCCCTTCAAGAAGACCCATGACCTCGACGAGTTGGGGCGCGCCTGCCTGGAGTTGGATTCTACCTTGCGGAACGCCGTACAGCCCGCCGTACCCCTCACCGTCTTTGCTTGGGAATTCCGCTATCCTGGAGACACCCAGGTGCCATCCATGAATGAGGTTCGTGAGTATCTCGCCGTCGCGAACCGGCTCTATACGGCGATCCTCGCTCGAGTCCCTCACTCCTGTCATCCGTAACCGGTCCATCATCGCCCTCCGTCAAACACTCCCATCAGACCTGCCCCATTGCAACTCGATGTCAAACCTGTGGTCGTCGGCGTGCCGACACCACCCGTATTGCGCGTGATGGACAGCAGATTGCCAACCGCATCGTAGGTGTACGTCGCGACATTCCCTGCCCGTCGATCACCTGGCAAGGCGTCCCAAGTCGTCATAGATGTATCGCGCCTGGTCAGCAACGGCACTCGATAGCACCACTGCGGCACAGAGCATACACACGCCACCGAGCTGCGCCAATCTATGAAGGAACTGTTTCATCACACAACAACCTTAGACAAGAGGAGTCCACATTGGTATAATTTGGCCCATATTGAGGGACCACGAAATGACGACACGGACCATGCCGATCGCCGATCCGATGCTTGCCGAAATCGTGCATCGTCTCGTTGAGGCCTTTGGCCCTGAACAGATCTATTTGTTTGGCTCTCACGCTCGAGACGAAGCCGGCCCGGACAGCGACTATGACTTAATGGTGGTCGTGCCTCAGGCAATCGAACCAGGATATCGCCTGGCACAACAGGCCCACAGCCTCTTGTGGGGACTCGGCGTCGCAGCCGATATTCTCGTCTGGACATGCGAGCAGTTCGACAGGCGACGCCATGTCGTCGCCTCGCTTCCGGCCACCATCGTGCGTCAAGGGCAATTGCTCTATGCCGCCTGATCCAGCGCGTACCGCAGAGATACAGGCATGGCTGGCGAAAGTCGCCGCTGATCTGCGAGCCGCAGAACATGACCTGCTGCCGATCCCCCACTGCTCGAAGACAGCCTGTTTCATTGCCAACAAGCCGCTGAGAAGACGCTTAAAGCGTTCCTGACCTCGCGCAACACAAGTTTTCGCAAGACCCACGACCTCAACGAGCTGGGACTTCAGTGCGCGCAAGTCGACGCGTCGTTGGAGCCACTCTGTCGGCGTGTGGCACGATTGACCGCCTACGCCTGGATTTTTCGCTACCCCGGTCAACCAGGGGAACCAACCATGGATGAGGCGCGCAGTGCGATCAGTTTGGTCCGCGAGTTGCTCCGCAAGATCGAGGATCGACTGACCTGATCGCAGACCAGAAAAGAGACTAGAAAAGGTGTCAGGAACCGTTTTCATGCCCCCACCTTTAGCGTTTTCGGTCGCCCCTGCGGGCGCTGAGTCGTCATAGAAAAGGGGTCGGGAGTCTTTACAGCGAGCAAGTCTTACCGCTGTCGTATCCGAATCGAGCCGCATCACATGTGCCAACATACCGCAACCTTCTCAGGGGACACACAGAATTCACACATGCCGGAGGGGTGGATCGTGTACTGGCCTGGTCAAACGCTCTCAGACACAGACGCCCGGCCCATTCGGTGTCCCTCGAAGACCTGCGCGTCCCGTCTTTCAACAGGAGTGACGCATCAGTACATCAATAGTCATGCCTGACCCTATCTTTTTTTTTGCGGTTCAGCACATAACTGTATTTGTCAAAATCATTGATTCACCTACCTGACATCAATAAAACGCCCATTGTTGCGTGGATCCATAAAATTATCTTCCTTGCCAGAATACGGAACATACGCTTTCACACTGCAGTTTTCGCCGGGAAGTCCCAGATAGTTAGCGAATAGTCTTGGAGGTGCGCTTCCCGAATCCCAGGTGTCATACGGAAGACTGAAACCACTGGCTCCCCCAATCCGATGCGTATGGTATTCAGCCTTTACGTAAGGTCCTGCCGGGGTTCGGGGAGCGACTGTACCAGGACTATTGTCCGTTCTTGGCTTGGAAGCATAGAACATTCCATCTGTGCCCTGATAAACATATCCTCCCCACTCATTCCCCAATGAGCTTGTAGGTTTTGAACATATTTCTGTCATTACATCCTTTGCAGCTCCATCCTGGGAGAGGAATGGGTCTCCAGCTTTGAGTCCAAATGGGTCAACGCGAGTGAGCGGATTGTTTAGCACATAGAGATAAAAGTTAAACCCTCCTTCAAATCCTGAAGGATCGTTTGAGATGAAGCGATGCGAGCGCGAACTATAGTAGCGGCGACGATAGTAGTGGACATCGCCATTGTCGTTCTCTCGGCCCGTATATTGAAACGCATTTGATGACGCGCCGCTCACCGTCGTTTTCCCAAACGGCTCATACGAGTACGCGGTTGCAGATCCACCAGCAGCATTACTTAGTGCCAGACTGCTTCCCAACACGTCCGTGTGGTAGTACTCACTCCCTGCTCCGGCCTGCCGGATGAAGGGCTCGTCGATGTTGAGTGAGCGCAGGTAGTTTTCGCCGACTGCGCCGCCGCCGATCTCCGCGACGATATCATTCCCATCGTACGCAAACTGTGACGCCACACCATTGATCGTCTTGCTCGTGCGACGGCCGAGCGCATCGTAGCTGAACGAGGCTGTGATCCCGCCACTGATTGCAACCAATCGGTTCCTCGCATCCCATTGATAGGTGTTCACGCCATCGTTGGCGAGATTGCCATTCGCATCGTACGTGAGGGCGGCCCCCGCGAACGCCGTTTGCTCGTTGGCGGCGTCGTAGGTCGCAGAAGCGACAGCGCTTGGCAAGAGACTCGCGGTGCTATTGTTCCGCGTCAACGAGGTTCTGTTCCCTGCCGGGTCGTACTGATACGTCAAGGCCTCAATGATCCCGCTTGGTCCAATGTGGTTGATCGAGGTGAGCCGTGATGCCACATCATAGGCGTAGCTGGTGCTCGTTCCGTTTGGATAGGTCAGGCTGGTTCTCCGATTCGCATTATCATAGCCCAATCCAACCGCGAGCGAACCTTGAGCAACTTGGGTGAGGCGGCTCGATAGATCGTATTGATACGTGACCGGCTGTTGGCCATTGGCCGTCATATTGGTGCGACGGCCCAGGATATCGTATTGGTATGTGACCGAGCCTTGGCCTGTGACCTCTTGCATGAGCCGGTCTAAATTGTCATAGCTGAAATCAATCGAGCCCGATCCTGTGGCCGTGTCGCTGGTTTTCGTCAAGCGACCGACGGAGTCGTAGGTAAAGGTGGTGGTGCTGTCGGGATAGGTCGCGGCGGTTCTCCTGTTGAGCGCATCATAGCTGAACGTCGTTTGCTGGTTCTTTCTGTCCGTAAACTGGGATAGATTCCCGGCTAGGTCATAGGTATACGACTCCGGCCGATTCAACGCATCGCGTCTGCTACTGAGTCGATCCATGGTGTCATAGATATATGTCGTGGTTTGGTTCTTCGCATCGGCGACAGAGAGCAGATTCCCGTTTGGATCGTAGGTAAAGCGCGTGATCCCCTGCCGGGCATCGGCAATTTCTGTCACGCGGTTGAGCCCGTCGTAGCGGAAAAGGGTCGAGAGGCCGCGCGGATCGGTGAGACTCGTGAGGCGACTCACTGCGTCGTACACGCGTTGTGTGGCATTCCCCAACAGGTCGGTCGTCGTCACCAAGTTGCCGTTCGTATCATAGGCAAAGGTCGTGGGTGCTTCGGTGGCGATCGGACCTTGCACCGAGAGCGGCTGACCAAAACTGTTATGGGCGATGGTCGTCACCTGCAAACGTGGATCTTTCACCGTGAGCAAGTTGCCGTTCGCCGGATCGTAGGTGAACTCGGTGATCTGGTTCAAGGCGTCGGTAATTTTCTTGACCCGGTTAAATATCGACTCGTACTCAAAGAGGGTCGCCTGGTTTGTGGGATCGGTAATCTTGGTCACGTTCCCCGCTGTGTCATACTCGAATTTGGTCACCCGGCCTAATGTATCGGTAGCAGTCGCCACTTGATTGGCCGCCGTAAACTGTGTGGTACTGGTCTGCCCGAGTGCATCGGTCGTGCTGACCGGATAGCCGCGGGTATTAAAGCGCGTCGTGGTGGTATTCCCGCGTGGATCGACCACCGTCGTGCCCGTCACGGTGCCACCGGTGATCGTATAGCCCGCTTGCAGATTCTCCCACGAATCCACCGAGGGACAGGGCACGAAGGGGAGTCTAATGCTGGTCAATGTCCCCCCGGTAGGCGGATTCACCACCGTGCAACCCGCGCCGCTGCTGATCGCCCCGCTCAGTTGATAGCGGAATCGGTATTCACAGCCATCCGCTTGGATCTATCTGAGCACGCGCCCGCTCGGGCCATAGAAATTCTGCAAGAAGGTAATCCCCTTGGCATCGGTGATCCGGGTCATCCGATTCTGGCTATTGTACTCGTAGCGGGTCGTGCCGCCTTCAGGATCGGTCACCGTAGCGAGGTTCCCCGTGCCATCGTAGGCATACTGCACCGTCCGTCCAATCGGGTCGGTCACCTTCGTGATGCGAACGGCGTTTCCATAAGTCACTACTCAAGCCTGACCCCAATTCTTTGACCCGGCGAGTCGTGAGAAACTAGTCGTGGTCTTTCGCCCAATTTAGTTAAACCAGCACAACGAATCCGTGTGGTGCTTCCAGTATTTTGAGTCGTGCGATCGAGCTGCTGCGTGAGGCCCATGGTGAGGAAATTCACGGAGGGGCCGAAGGGAAAAATGGAACAGCAAACTGTCCATGAGAGATGCATTTATTGGACAGGCGGACGGGACAGGCTTCGCTGTCGCAGGTCAATTTTAAGCAGACTCTCCTGCGCGTAATTTCTGATTTCAACGTCTGGATCAGAGGCGCTCATCTCCTCTAAAACTAAAAGTCCTTACCGTTCCAACGCAGTTTTTTCTGCTGACTCGACTCCACTTTCCCTATCAGAGTTATACGTATTAATAGCGTGTAGATACCGAACAACTACCTTGCGGATCACTTTATCCTGGGAGTTTTTAAATGCGACAAAATGCTTACCTGGTTGACTCCGGTAAGCGGTTTTGACAGTATCCCGGCATGGGCCGGCCAGAGTATCCGAAGGACATGCGCGAGTTTCGTCGCAAGTTCGCAACCGACGAAGCGTGCCGAGAATAT
>Ga0163151_10000732_pt1 | contig 57087 bp, 50 predicted proteins | sample OliLakLV19MP5IB2_FD_145596 | JGI IMG/M metagenome (GOLD analysis project Ga0163151, IMG submission 145596) | Freshwater microbial mat bacterial communities from Lake Vanda, McMurdo Dry Valleys, Antarctica - Oligotrophic Lake LV.19.MP5.IB-2 | ecosystem: Environmental > Aquatic > Freshwater >... | reverse complement strand
CGCCAAGGGGAAGCGCTTGGGCTGCGGTGGTGTGATATCGATATCGCCGCCCGCCGGTTAACTGTGCGGCACTCGCTTCAGCGTATCGGCGGAAAACTCTCGCTTGGAGAATTGAAGACGGGCCGAAGCCGCCGCACGATCACGCTGCCCCAAGTGACGATCTCCGCCCTTTTGAGGCATCAAGGCGTGCAAGATACTGAGCGTCAATTCGCCGGCGGCCGCTGGCGGGATACCGGGCACGTATTCACCACGACGATCGGTACGCCTCTCGATGGGCCGACAGTGACGCGCCGATTCCAAGACATCTTAAGAGCGAATGGCTTGCGCAAGCTCCGCTTCCACGATCTTCGCCATACCTGCGCAACCTTGCTTTTAGCGCAAGGCGTCCATCCTCGGTTGATTATGGAGATCCTTGGACATAGCCAGATCGCGATTACGATGAACCTCTACAGCCACGTGATTCCGAGCATGCGGAACGATGTTGCCGACCAAATAGACATCGCGCTCGCTCCACCCCAAAAGAAGGCGCCGAAGCGGGTTGCTACCAGGGTTGCTACCAAACGGGCGCCAGCGGTGGTGAACTAGCCCGTAAGTTATTGATTTATATGGTGGGCCCTCCCGGACTTGAACCGGGAACCAACGGATTATGAGTCCGCTGCTCTAACCAATTGAGCTAAGAGCCCGCCTGTTTCTACTGTACTAAAAGGTGACCTTCAAGAACATTCGCCCGGAACGGGGCGCATCCTGGCCGGTGATAGTCCCGGACGCCGGCTACCACATATGGTAAAAACCGTCGTGTTCGGTGACGCTCACCGCCACACCGAAAAGCTCGCTCAAATGTCTTTCCGTCAGCATTTCCCGCTTCGGCCCGTCACTGAAGACCTTGCCGTTACGCATGCAAATTATGCGATCAATCTCCGGAACGATATCGGGTAAGTGATGAGTCACGAGGATCACCGCCACGCCGCTCCGCGCCAGTTTCCGCGTCGCTTCGCGAAGTTCGCCCATGGCCCGTATGTCCAGGCTGTTCGACGGCTCGTCAAGCAACAACGCGCGAGGCGAATGCGCCAACGCCCGCGCAATCACCGCCCGCCGCGCCTCGCCGGATGATAGCTCCGTCATCAACCGCTCTCGCAAATGACGGATTTCCAGATAGTCAAGCAACTCCTCCGCGCGCGTTTCCATCTCCGGGGTCACCGTGTGATACGGCCAGATGCCAACGCTCGAATGGAAGCCGGAAAGGATGGTTTCAAACACCGAATAGGGCTGCGTACAAAGTTGCACCAGGTCATTGGTGACAATGCCCATCCAGCTTCGCAACTCCCAGATGTTCCAGACTTGCCGCCCCAGAATGCGCATTTCGCAGCGCGGCGGGGGCCAGCGTGAATATAGTTCGCGAGTGATGGTTTTGATGAGCGTCGACTTGCCCGAGCCGTTCGGCCCCACAATAGCGACGTTCTCTCCCAGGTTAATAGTCAAATCCACAGCGTCCAGGGCGATTTGTTCATCCCTGTAAACGCTGACATTTTTCCAAATGATGAATTCTTGGTTAGACACAGTCATGAAGCAAAAAGTTTCGTACACTTAAAGTATCAAGCCTCCAAGGCTTCAGGAAAAATAGAACTTATGAACCAAGTGCGTAAATTCGGAGCCTCGCTGCTCCTCTGCGCCATTGGCCTTCTGGGACAGTCGGACAACTCCAGCATCTCTGGCGTTGTTAAGGATCCCAGCGGCGCCGTGGTCGGCAAAGCGAAGGTCTCCCTCCGCAACGAAGACACGTCATTCGAACGCCAGACAACGACCAACGATACTGGCTTCTACACCGTAACCAACATCGCCCCCGGCTATTACACTGTCACAGTGTAAGCGCCAGGATTTAAAAAGTCGTCTACTTCACGCAATAAACTCGACGCCGGCCTGCCTTTGGCCGTAAACCTCGAACTCAGCGTTGGCCAGGTGACCGAAGTCATCAACGTGGAAGCCAGCGCGGCGCAGATCAACACGGAATCCGCCGTAGTCGGCAAGACCGTCGAAATGAAGCAGATTCAGAACCTTACCCTGAATGGCCGCAACCCGCTCTTCCTCGCCCTCCTCAAGCCGGGCGTCCGCGGCGGGGCTCTTGGCGGTTTCAGCTTCGGCCTCACCTCGGGTGGTTTCTCCATGAACGGCGGTCGTTCGCAGGATTCGCTCATCACCTTTGACGGAGCCGTCGGTATCCGTACCCGCGCCAATGGCATCTCCATCGGCACAGCCGACCTCGATACCGTGCAGGAAGTGCAGATTCTTACCGCCAACTACTCCGCTGAATATGGCCGTTCCGCCGCGGGCCAGATCCGTATGGTCACCCGCTCGGGATCTAAGGAGTTCCACGGCTCCGCCTACGAGTACCTCCGCAATAGCCAACTCGACGCCAATAGCTGGGCTCGTAATCGGTCTACCGCCACCAACTTCACCGCGCCGTTCCGCTACAACCAGTACGGTTACAACGTCAGCGGCCCGGTCACCATCCCCGGTGTTTTCAACAAGGACCGCGAAAAGCTGTTCTTCCTGTTCGCCCAGGAATGGGTAAAGTTCCGCCAGGATCAGACTACCTTCCAGCGCGTCCCCTCCCCGGCGATGCGCAACGGGGACTTCAGCGAACTGCTCGGCAGCAACCTTTACTACGGTGCGCCTCGCACGATCAATGATCCGCTGACCGGCCAGCCGTTCCCGAACAACGTGATCCCCACGAATCGCCAGAGCCCTAATGGCATGGCCTTCCTCCGCACCTATCCACTTCCGAATGGCGCATTCCAAGGCAACACCAACTTCCTCCAGGTGCGAGGCGCTCCGCAGAATCAGCGCAAGGACACGATCTCGGTGGACTACAACCCCACCCAGAATCAGGTCATCCGCTTCCGCGGGTCGAATTACAACTTCGACGTGAGCAACGCCTTCAACAACGGCTTCGACTTCGCCCCAGCCGCTCTCGACCGGCCGAACCAGACCGGCAGCCTCGGACATACCTGGACGCTCAGCCCGACGATGGTCAATGACTTCCTGTTGACCGCCTCGGTCGACCGCGTCACCATCGCCGTGCAGACCGACGGCGGCCGCTATCTCCGCTCGCGCAGCGGCATTAACTACCCCTACGTTTTTCCCGAACCGAAGGAGATCAACGACAAGATTCCGACGGTCGTGATTCCGAACATAGGGACGATTGACGGCGGACCCTACCCGGCCAGCTCCTCCGGCCCCATCTACAACATCTCGAACAACTTCACCAAGATCGCCGGCAACCACACGCTGAAGTTCGGCGCCCTGTGGGAACGCTCCGGTCAGAATGACTTTGACCAGATCAACGTCGCCGGCGTCCCCGGCGGCACGAACAACCAGAACGGCCGTTTCGAATTCAACGACGTCCGCCCTGGCGGCGCTCCCGGCTCTGGTACCGGTCTAGGAAACGCGGCACTCGGCCTCTTCTCCACCTATGCTGAAATCGGACCCCGCAGCTTCACCCCGTACCGCAGCCACATGGCCGAATTTTTCGCGCAGGACTCCTGGCGCGTCACACAGAAGTTGAAAGTGGAACTCGGTTTCCGCGGCACCTGGCAGAATGGCTACTACAAGTCCCTCTGGGGCAATTTAGCCACCTTCGACCCGGCCAAATACAACTCCGCCGCCGCCGCCGTGGTGGACCGCGCCTCCGGCAACGTCATCAGCGGTAACCGCTTCAACGGCGTCGTAATCCCCGGCAAAGAGTTCCCGGCCGCCGGCAAAGGCCGCGTCCCGGCCATCGACTCGGGCCTCTATAACAGTCTGCTCTCGGGCGGCAGTTCGTATCCCGCCCCGAACCAGTTCGACATTATGCCGCGCCTCGGCCTAGCCTATTCGTTCGCGAATAAGCAGGTTATCCGCGCCGGTATCGGTGGCTTCGTTTCCCGCCCCGGCGTGGCTGACTCCGTCTTCCTCGGCGGCAACCCTCCCTTCCAGCCGATGGCTTCCGTTACCAACGGCAGCGTGGACCAGCCCGGCGGCGCTGCGCGTACCCAGTTCCCGCAGTTCTTCATGACCATCGACCCGGCTTACCGGATCCCACGAAGCTACAACTGGAACGTTAGCTACCAGCGTGAACTCTTCGACTCCATGACGCTCGAAGTCGGCTATGTCGGCACCACCGGGAACTACTTGTCCCGTGAACGCGACCTGAACCAACTGCCCACCGGCACCACGTTCCAGGCCGCCAACGCCGGCGCCAACGTCAACTTCCAGCGTCCCTTCAAGGGCTTCGCCAACCTCAACATGTTGGAGCACTCTGGACGCAGCGAATACAACGGTCTGCAATTCGAACTGAACCGCCGCTTCTCCAAGGGGCTGCTATTCGGCTTTGCCTACACGCTGTCCAAGTCCATGGACAACAACTCTGGTCCGCGTGACGGCTTCATTGACGTTTACAACCAGGGCCTGAACTGGGGCAAGTCGGGTTTCGACACCCGGCACGTCGCTGTCGTCAACTTTGTCTACGAACTCCCGTTCTTTGACAAGGCCGACAGAAAACTCACTCGCGCCGTCGCGGGTGGCTGGCAGTTGAGCGGCGTTACCCAGTGGCAGACCGGCACGCCGTTCTCCATCGGTAACGGCGACGACTACCTCGGCATCGGCTCCACCAATTTCAAGCCCTGGAACCTCAGCGGTCAGCCCGAGCTGAAGCAGGAGTTCGCCAATGTCAATGCCGCCGGCAACTATGCGGGCATCAGCAACTTCTGGTTCGACCCGATCCGCAACTCCGCGGGTGCCCAGACGCTGGCTACCAGGCCGGCTAACGGCCAATTGCCGAACCAGAACCGCAACTCCATCGGCGCGCAACAGCCCGGCTTTCAGAACTGGAACATCGCCGCGTTCAAGAACTTCCGGTTCGCCGAGAAGCAGAACGTGCAGTTCCGTTTCGAAGCCTTCAACTGGGTCAATCACCCGAACTGGGGTGGTGCGGATGCCAATCCCACCTCCGCCACCTTCGGCCTGGTTACCAGCAAGGGCGGCGAACGCAACCTGCAGCTCAGTCTGCGCTACAGCTTCTAGAGCCAAAATCGCAACCAACCATAAGGGCCGTCCTCCCGGACGGCCTTTGTGCGTGATCGTCGCCGTCTACGGCTTAAGAACCGGAATGCCAAACGCCAGTTGCGGTGCGCAAGAAGGAGCAAAACCAAACGAGTAAACCGGATCGGGGAAGACGCCGGTCAAAGCACCCGTCACGCCCGAACAAGCGTCCGGCAACAGCTTTACCGACTGCGCCTCGCCGCCCGTCGAAACCAGTTTCAAAGCCTCTTCCAGCGCCTTCAACTTAACCGCTTGCGCCGGCGTCAACACCGCCACGTTCTCGGCAATCAACTTCGTGTTCCGCTCCGCAATCTCGCGCCGGATGGCCTCCACCTCGGCGTACCGCACGCCCAATGCCGCCGGGTCCAGAGGCTCCCGCGCCGTTTCGGCAAATATCTCGAACCGCACCTCAAACATGCGCTGCGATCGCGGCTGGCTCCACCGCAGGAACGCGCCGTTCTGCTCGGAAATCTTGATCGTCTGCGCCTCGGTCAAAGCTAGAAATTCGCGAATCCTTTCCGGGAACCGCACCAGCGGAAAAAAGTTCGGCTGTCCCCAAACGGAAACAATTGCCACCAGGAATAGAAGGAAGTACCGCATAACTCATACAATACCGCGAGCGCCAAAAATTGTTTGCACCGCTATCGACCGGGACTTAACTATACTCCATCGAGAGGAATTTTTCCCATGCGCACCTTGTCGATACTCGTTCTGGCCGCGGCGTCACTACTGGCCCAGTCCGATAACTGGGATCTGCTCCGCGGGATCTACCCCGGGCAGACCACTCACGTCCACACTCTCGACGGCCGCCTGAACAGCGGTGGCTTCATCTCGACAACGGACGACAACATCGTCATCCGCCTGCGCACCGGCGACCAGACTTTCACCAAGGATCAAATCAAAAAGATCAGCGTCCGTAAAATCAGCAAGCGTTGGAGAAACGCCGGTATTGGCGCCGCCATTGGCGCGGCGGCCGTCGGCGTTCTCTTGGCCGCAAACGATGTGGAAGCCGATCCACTCGTCGCCGGCGCCGTCATCTTTTACGGCTTGGTCGGAGCGGGCATCGGAGCCTTGTTCCCGGGTTATGACACGCTCTACCGCGCGCCGCGCAAATAGCCGAAGCTACTCCGCGTCGTCTTCGAAATCCGCCGCCAGCGCCGGCGCCTCAAACGCCAACAGCACTCCAGCGAGAAGGACCAGCGACGTGCCAAACACCGCTCGCGAATCCGAAAGCACGACCGCCGCCGATAGCAGGACGCCGACGAGTAGGACAGCGGGCCGAAGGTGACTGGGAATCAAGCGTTTCATCTCACCCTATAAGGCGCGGCCGGCCCGCCAAAAAGCTCATGCCGGATAAAAAACTATTGATTGACGCCGCTCGAAAGGAAGCCGCCGTCAACCGCAATGCACTGTCCGGTAATGTAGGAAGCCGCCGGCGACGCCAGCAGCAGCGCCGCGCCTACCAGTTCCTCCCGTTGGCCGAATCGCTTCATCGGCGTCCGCATCAAGAACTCTTTTCCACGCTCTGTGCCATCGAGCAGCGCCGCGTTCAACTCCGTGCGAAACACGCCGGGCGCGATCGCATTCACGTTGATCCCTTCCTTGGCCCATTCCACCGCTAACTGCCGGGTCAACTGCAACACCGCCGCCTTCGACGTTCCGTACGCCGTCACTTCCAACAGCCCTACATAGGAGCTTAGCGACGCGATATTAACAATCCGCCCGGCGCCCGAGGCCTTTAGCGGCTCATAGAACGACTGGCAGGCACGCAGAGTCCCGGTGACATTGATGTCCATCAGGCGGTTCCAGTCCGCCTCGGCGACATCCTTCGTCGGCTTCCGGAACGTAATCCCGGCCGCGTTCAACAGAATGTCCACGCGCCCCAGCGCAGCCAGTACCTCATCTCGCAACGCGTCGATCGACTCGCGATTCTGCACATCGCAAGTCCTGCGGACGGTCCTTCGCCCGGCGGCTTCCACCTTGCCGCAAACGGCGTCCAGTTCGGCATGCCGCCGCCCGGTGGGAACAACGTCCGCGCCGGCCTCCGCCAGCCCCAGCGCCATCATCGCGCCGATCCCGGATGTCCCGCCCATCACCACGGCTACCTTGCCGCTCAAATCCATGAAGTTTTTAACCATATGCAATTTCGCAGTATACCGTTGCCGCCGTTACCCTAGTGTGCTAGGGTAGCTAACTGAGGGAACTATGGCTCCGTTGGAACTGCTTATCCTAAAGACCCTGGAAGCCGCGCCCAACCACGGCTTCGGCATTACTCTGCATATTCAAACCGTTTCCGGCGGCCTGCTATCCGTCGAGGAAGGCTCGCTCTACCCGGCCCTGCACCGGCTGGAAAAGGACGGCCTGCTCGCGTCCGAATGGAGCACGACCGCGGCCAGCCGCAAGGCCCGGTTCTACCGTCTCACACCCAACGGGCGCAAACGCCTGGCAAAGGCGCGCGAACAATGGGCCGAAACCGCCAAAGGCGTCAACCGCATCATGAGGTTTGTATGAGACGGGAAGACCAGTGGCGCGACGAGCTTGAGTCCCATATCGCCATGCGCGCCGAGTTGAACCGGCGGCAGGGCATGACTACGGAAGAGGCCCGGCGGGCCGCGGAAAAGGCGTTTGGCAACCAGGCCCAAATCTCCGAACACGTCCGCGCCATCCGCGTCCCCGAATGGCTCGAACATCTCCGGCAGGATCTCCAGTACGCTTGGCGCGGCCTGCGCCGCTCACCCGGTTTCACGCTCACGGTGGAGGCGGCGATCGCCATCGGCATCGGCGCCTCCACCGCTGTCTTCAGCTTTACCGACCGGATGCTATTTAGTCCACTGCCCTATGCGCAGGAACGGGACCTGGTCTGGCTGGGAATGGCAGCGCCCATTTGGGGGGAATCGGAGTTTCTCCTAAGCTACGACTTCGACGCCTGGCGCCGCCAGCAGACCGCCTTCACCGCCATGGTCTCCTCCGCCGGTACAGGCGACTGCGACCTGATGGACAACGAGCCTGTCCGTCTCCGCTGCGCGCCTGTCGATCCCGGCTTTCTCGCTCTCTTCGGTCTCTCGCCGCAACTGGGCCGCGAGTTCTCCGCCAAAGACGACCAGCCAGGCGCGCCGCCAACGGCGCTGATCGCGAATGGTCTGTGGCGCAGCCGCTTCGGCGGAAATGCGGGGGTCCTCGGACAGACCATTGAAATCGATGGCCGCAACGTCCGCGTCATCGGAGTCCTTCCGCGGGACTTCGAACTTCCGAGTCTGGCGCAGGCCGATATCCTTCGCCCGCACCAGCGCGATCCGCGCGCGCAAGGCAATCCGCTGCTCCACGTCTTTGCGCGGTTGAAGCCCGGGGTCTCGCTGGCGGAGGCCGCGGCGCGGCTCGAACCGCTCTACCGGCAGTCGCTCAAATCCGTCCCTCCGGAACTCGTCAAGGACATCCGCTTCGCTATCCACCCGCTTCGCGAGCGCCAGATCCGGGACACGCGCCGCGCCGCCATGCTCTTGCAGACCGCGGTCGGCTTGGTCCTGTTGATTTCCATCGCCAACGTGGCCAACCTTCTCATCGCCCGCGCCGCCAGCCGGGACCGGGAACTCGCCGTGCGCGCCGCGATGGGAGCGGGTTCGGGCCGTCTGCTGCGGCAGTCGCTCACCGAAAGCCTGTTGCTGAGCGCGATTGGCGGCGCGGCGGGAGCGGGGCTCGCCGCGGCCTTGCTGCAACTTTTCGCGGCGACGGCGCCCGCCGGCATCGCTCGCTTGGACCAGGCCACGCTCGATGGCCGCGTCCTGGCCGCAACCATCGGCGCCAGCTTATTGGCGGGACTGCTGTTCGGCCTGGCGGCGGCGATTCAAAAGCCTAACCTGGAATCGTTAACCGGGGGACGCGTCGCCGGACCGCGGCGCCAATGGCTGCGCCCCGCTCTGGTGGTAGCGCAGATCGCCTTATCGCTGGTGCTGCTTTGTGGCGCGGGGCTGCTGCTGCATAGCCTGTGGCGGCTATCCAATGTCCAACTCGGGATGCGTACGGAGAGCCTGATCGCGGTTCAGATTCAGCTTCCCCGCCCCCGCTATCCGGAGCGGGGTCAACAGTTGGCGTTCTGGGAGGCGATGGAGGAGCGGTTGGGCCGGCTGCCCGGCGTCAGCCAGTTCGCCATTACCAACTCCCTGCCGCCCTCCGGCCAAGCTATGAACACCATCTACGCCCTGATGGAGATCCAAGGCCGCGGCCGCGCGGCCGCCGATGGCGTCGGCGGCATGGTCGTGATTCGGCAGGTCACCCCCGGTTACTTCCCGGCGCTCCAAATTCCGATCCGGCGAGGGCGCGAATTCACCGAGGATGACCGCCGGCGGAAGGATCCGGTCACGATTCTCAATGAGACTTTGGCCGCGAAACTCTTCCCGAATCGGGACCCGATCGGCCAACGCATCAAGTCGGGAAATACCGGCTGGATGGAGGTCATCGGCATCGCGGCCAACGTTCGAAACGCTGGACTGGAACGGGTCCCGGATCCGGAGTTTTATATGGTTAAAAGGCATGATCCGGCTGACGGCCGCTTCACGAACACGATCGTCCTGGCCGCCCCTCCCGCCATCGTTCCCGTCATTCGAGACGAGATCCGGCGGGTGGATCCCCGGCTAACCGTACAGGTCGACACGGTTGAACAGAGGGTCGGCAAACTCCAGGCAAAGCCGCGATTTCAGACTCTGCTTTTGGGCGGTTTCGCGCTGGCGGGCCTGCTGCTGACGGCCATCGGGCTGTATGGCGTTATCGCCCTGCTCGTCGCGCAACGGACGCCGGAGATCGGAATCCGGATGGCGCTGGGAGCCACCTCGGCCGATGTTCGACGGATGATTCTTTCCCAAGCCGGAGCGTGGCTGGGAGCCGGCCTGTCGCTGGGCCTGATGGCCGCCGTCGCGGCGCGACGGCTCATTGAAAGCCTGCTCTTCGGCACGGCGCCGGACGCGCCCGTCCCCCTCCTGGCGGCCGTTGCGGCGCTCTCCGCGGCGGCCATGCTCGCCGCCTGGCTTCCCGCGCGCCGGGCCGCGCGGATTGATCCGGTGCGGGCGCTCCGCTATGAGTGAGACACTTTGGTAAGGAGAAGCTTTCATGATCTATCGAAATGGACGCCGTGAGTTTTTGCAGGCGGGTGCGGTGACGCTAGGCGCGCCGGCGTTGTTAAGCGCGATGCAGGCAGGCAAGGCGATTAAAATTGGCCTGGTGGGCTGCGGCGGACGCGGCTCGGGAGCCGCGGCGCAGGCGCTGAAGGCGGACGATTTCTCCAATCTGACGGCGATGGCCGATGTGTTTCAGGAACGGATCGATGAGTCCGTCGAACGGTTGAAGAAAATACATGGCGAAAAAGTCAAGGTTGAGACATCCAACATGTATGTCGGGCTTGACGCTTATAAGAATCTGATTGACTCCGATATCGATGTGGTGCTGCTGGCGACGCCGCCTGGTTTCCGGCCGGAGCAGTTGCGCTATGCCATTGAAAAGGGCAAGCATGTGTTCTGCGAGAAGCCGATGGCGGTCGACGGGCCGGGGCTGCGCCATGTGATGGAAACCGTGAAGATGGCGCGGGAGAAGAAACTCAATCTGGTCGCTGGATTTTGTTGGAGATATTCGAATTACATTGTCGAGACATTCGACCGGGTGCATAAGGGCGATATAGGCGACATCGTTAATTACTACGCCACTTACTACACGAATCCGGTGAAACCAATGCCGCCGGCGAGTACGCGGCCCGCGGGGATGTCCGACATTCAATGGCAGATTTCTAACTGGTATAACTTTACGTGGACGTGCGGGGACTCGCTGGTGGAGCAGGCGATTCACAGCGTCGACAAGGTGGGTTGGGCGTTTAAGGACGCGCCGCCGGCGAGTTGCGTGGCGGTGGGCGGCCGCGCGGTTCCGGCGGAGGGCGGAAATATTTTCGACCACTTCGAGGTCAATTATGTCTGGCCCAACGGAGTGCGGGCGGCGGTGGCAAGCCGGCAGATCGAGGGCTGCTACAACGAGAACGCCGATTACATCATGGGCGCCAAGGGGCAGGCGATTATTGGAAAAGGGCCGAATCCGCGTATTACCGGCGAGAATCCGTGGACGTTCAGCGGGCAGAAGTACGACATGTACCAGCGGGAGCATGACCTGTTGTTCCAGGCGATCCGGAAGGGCGAAGTGATGAACGACGGCGACCGGATGTGTTCATCGACAATGATGGGAATTATGGGGCGAATGGCGGCTTATACGGGCCAGCAGATCACTTGGGAACAGGCCTTGAATTCCCAGGAACGGCTGGTGCCGGAGACGATTGATTGGAACGGAAAGTGGGAAGTGCCGCCGCTGGCGCAGCCGGGGAAGACGCGGTTTATTTAGTTAAACAGGGCGTCGAAAGTGGTTGCGCACCGGCTCCCTGACGGTCGGGGCTCGGTAACGGTTTCGGCAAACGGGCAGCGCAGGCATTTTAGACGTTTTGTTGTTTAGAAGCTGTAGCGCATGGCGAGGATGGCGTGGGAGTTGCGGCGATACTGGCCCAGGAAATCATCGGCTCCGCCGCGGATCATCGTGAAGCTGGCGCGGGCTTGCCAATGTTTCGAGAGGGTCTGCGTGTACTCGGATTTCAGCCATGCGCCTTCGCCGTTTTGGCGAATGGCGGCCTCGCCGGAAACGGTGCGGTCGCTGTCGATGTTGTAGGAGGCGCGCGTTAGAAACGCTCTGGCCAGCCCGCGGTCCGGGGCGAAGTCGAGTTGCGTCTTTTTCTGCGTGACATGCTCACCGGAGTAGCCGCCGACGAGCGTCCATTCACCCACTGTACGTTCGAGTTGGACCACGTAGAGCAGGTAGTTATCGGCGCTCTTGTTGGTCGATGAGAAGTAGCCGCCTTCCCCTTTCACCGTGAACCAGGGGAGCGGCGCCGCGCCGGCGCCGCCATACATTCGCATCTGGGCGAAACGGTTAAAGAGTTCGATGCGAGTTGAATTAAAGCGGCCGTCGACTTGCGGCAGGTGGTTATGCCCCTCATAGAATGCCAACGCCATCTCAAACCCTTTTCCAAGGTAGTTCCAGCGCGCGCCGGTCTGGACACCACCCGGAAGCTGAGGGGCTCCTTGGGCTAACCACACCGGGATTGTGAAATCGCGCGGCCACACCATCCAGCGCTGGTTCAGCAGCGGCGTACGGCTGGGCGTGAAGCGCGGCTGCAACACGATGTCGATGGTGTGCGGCCCCTTCTCAATGGTCAGGCGCGCGGCGAGAACGCCGAGGAATTCGTTGTCGGTGACGTTAAGGAAATCGCGCGGGGCGAACCGGTCCAGCGGGTTGAGAATATCGGCCTTTCCCCAGCGGATGAACTGCTTGCCAATCTCGAAAGTCACCGGGCCTTTGAAGGCGGTTGCAGAGAAACGGCGGAAGCTGAAAGCGGGGCGAAGGAAGCCGCGGTCCTGCCAGTCAAAACGCAGGCTGCGCTCGGTTTGGCGGTGCGTGTCGGTGCGGGCGTCCATGGCGCCGTTGAGCTTAAGCCAGGGCGTCAGCTTGGCGGACATTTCGTAGCGGAACAGCGTGTCGGCGATCACGCGGCCACTGTCGTTAGGGGCCGTTTGCGGAAACAACGTGGCGCGGAGATCGACGTAGCCTTTCTGTTGAAACGTCTGCGCGGCGAGCGTCGCACCGCACGCGGCTAGAATGGCGAGTCTCATTCTCCACGCCGTAGCGACTGCAGTGTGAACAGCTCGTCCTGCAGCGGAATGTTGTACTGGAGCTTGTCCGACTTAAGCACCGTGCGGCCCTTACGGCGCACGTCGAACATTTCCATTTCGAGCGCCGACCAGACGCCGCTCACCTTTTCAACCCGGCGGTAGTGCAGCTTGCGGACCAGTTTCTCCTTAGCAAACATCTCATACTGGACGGGAAAGTAGATGTCCTTGCGGATCCACATCACCAAGCGGTTGTACTGCGACGACTTGCCTTTTTTCGGCGTCGATTCGATCTTCCAGCATGCCTGGCCATCGACCGATTCTTCGCCGAGCAGTTTGAAATCGCTTTGATTCACATCGCGTTCTTCCAGGTCTTCGTAGCTGAAATCGGTGCCGAAGAAGCGCGTGGAGCGGTCCTGCAACGCAACACGGCGTTCGCGTTGGAGTTCCGGCAGCCACATCCATTGGTCGGAGGCGCGATCGGTATGATTGACAATCAGCAGCGCCACGCCCTTGACTTCGGGCGGGCTGACAAAGCGCAACAGGGCCTTGCTTTCGCCGTAGTTACCGGAGCGGAAGAATTGCCAGCGTTTCTCGCTGTTTTTGCCGTTTGGGTTGAAGACCTGCAGCACGCCTTCGTACTGCTGCGTGGTCGAGCGATTCCGCTTCTGCGACTCTTCCACAATCTGCCTCGCGTCCTGGGCGACGGCGGCGGCAGCTAGCACGATCAGGGCCAACTTACTCATACTCCAAAGCCTCCACAAGCCCGCCGCGCACCGCCTGTTCGGCGGGCCCGAGAGCGGCGAACAGCGCGGCGCCAACGATGACGGGGAACAAGCCGGTGGCCATGCTCCATGGATAGGTGTATTCGAGGCGCAGTCCCGAGATATCGCGGGCCGCCATTTCCAGGCTGTAATAAAGCGCGACGGAACCGAAGGCGAGGCCGATGGCGAGTCCGATGACGCCAATCGCGATAGCCTCCAGCCAAATGGTCCGGCGCACCTGGCCGCGAAGCGCGCCCACCGCTTGCAGGACGCCGAGTTCGCGGCGGCGATCGGTGATGGACACAGTCAGCGTATTGATGATGCCGAGTATTGCTACCAGGACGGCCACCGCGAGTTGGACGTACGTCAGGCCGAACCACTGATCGGTGATCTTGATGATGTAGGCCTTCAGATCCTGATTGGTGAGGATGAAGAGGCGCGTTTTGCCAGCAACCTTTTCCTCAATCCGGACGCGCATTTCGGGGACGGTGATGCCCGCTGCCAAATAGATGCGGACGATGTTGATGGAGTCGTCGTTCCAGTATTTGATGAATAACTTGCGGTCGATCAGCACGGTCCCTTTTTGGTCGCTGTAATCGCGAACGATGCCCACAACCGGGAGCGACAGGGGGCCGTTGGGAGTGTTGATGGCAAGGAGTTCGTTGTATTTGACGTTATAAAGTTGGGCGAAATTGTCCGAGATCAGAAAACCTTTCCCCTCGGCCGCCAGACGATACATGGTTGCGCTATCGCCCTCCACCGAAGGCAGGTGGGATTCGGCGAGGAGATTGCCGATATCGACGGAAACGAACATGACCGGATTGCCTTTGTAGAGCATGCGCGCATTGCGGACGAGTTGCATCCGCCGAATGCCGGGGATCTCACGTATCTCGTTCGCGAAGCCGGCGGGGAAGCGGAAGCTGCGGTCGGTGATGTTCTGGGTGGCGGTCAGAAACATGTCGGGGTTCAGGGCGATGCGCATCCACTCGTCGATGGAGTTGTAGCTGGCGCGGGCCATGCCGCCGAGCGAGATCACCAGCGCGATGGAAAGCGCCAAAGCCGAGACAGCGCCCGAAGTTCGGCGGGGCGATTGTATCAGGCTGTCGGCGGCCAGTGTGCCCTCCACCGGACGAACCCATTTCATGATCGGGCGAATGGCTTTGCTGAGCCAAAGAGCGATGGTGGGGACTAGCAACAGGCCGGCGATGACGGTGAGGAAATAACCGGAGTAAAAAATAATCCGGTTCTGCGCGAAGAACAGGCAGAGGAAAACGAGGACGAAGAGGCCGCTGGCGATTTGGCGGCGGAGGCGGTTTTCGCCTTTGGTAAGGAGCTGGTAGCGGCCTTTCTGGAGTGCTAACACAGGGTCAACGCCGGCCGCCGCACGAGCCGGAATCCAGGCGGCGATCACGCTGGTGACGACGCCCATTAGCAGCGCTCCCAGCAGCAGACGCGGGTCGGACGACACTTCGTCGGCTTTCTGCGCGACGCCATAAATCTCACCGAGGAAGTTGCCCAATGACGCCGAGATCCCCTGCGCGATCAGCAAACCGAATAGCAGGCCAACGGTCGCGCCGATGAATCCGAGAATTGCGCTTTCGGTGAGGAATAAGGCCTGAATCTGCCCGCGCGTGGCGCCCAGCGCGCGGACGATTCCGATCTCGCTGCGCCGCTGCGTGACGGCGATGGCGAAGGAGTTGTAGATGATGAACATCCCGATGAAGAGCGCGAAGAGGCTCGTGATATTGGCCAGCATGCCGTAGACGCTCGACAGGGCTTCAAACTGCTTGCCGCGGGCTAACGGGGACTCCACTTCAAAGCCGGGGCCGAGCATGGCGCTGAGCTGTTTTTGGAGATCGGGGAGACTGGCGCCTTCGGTGGCGGCGAGGTCAATACGGTCAAACTTACGGCCGCGCCCGAAGACCTTCTGCGCGGCGTAGATGTCCATGATGGCCAGATTGCCGCCGAAAGCGCTGGTGAGGCCGCTGGATTTCATGATGCCGCGGACGGTGAATGTACGCGGGCCGTCCATGGCGACGAGGGTGATTTTGGAGTTGGCGGCGAGGCCGTTGGCGGCGGCGAATTCGCGCGTGATCATCAGCGAATCGGGCTGGGCGATAAAGACGAGGGGGTCTTCGATGACGGTATCGTCGCCGTCCTCGAGATCGTAATCCCGGAGGCCGCGGTCGCCCGTCATGTCGACGGCGAGGACCAGAATATTGCCCTGCGATTTCAAGTTGAGATTAACGACGGCTTCGATGACGGGCACGGCGACACGGACGTTGGGGAGGGCTTGGACGCGCTCGAGCACCTCTTCATCGAACCCGGATTCGCCGGCGGTGATCTGCAATTGGGTGGTGCCCGCGATGCGGTCGACAGTCTTGTTGAAAGCGCTGAGAACCGATTGATTGGCGGTGTGCATGCCCACGAACACAGCTACGCCGAGGACAATACCGGCCATGGTGAGAACGGTGCGGAGCAGATGCTTGCGGACATACTGCCAACTGATAAGTTTGAGCAACTTCATCGGCGTTGATCCATCACCACGCGGCCGTCTTTCAACGCAATCTGGCGGGGGCAGCTTTCGGCGACACCGCGGTCGTGAGTGACGATGAGGACGGTGGCGTTCAGACGCTCATGGAGTTCGCGGATAAGGGTAAGAATTTCGGCGCCGGTGTTGGAGTCGAGATTCCCGGTGGGTTCATCGGCTAAAAGGATGGGGGGATAGACAGAGAGCGCACGGGCGATGGCGACCCTTTGGCGCTCACCGCCGGAGAGTTCTTCAGGCAGATGTTCCAGGCGATTATCCAGCTTGACAAGCGAGAGGAGTTCGCGGGAGCGGTCATTGATTTTGGCGGCCGGCCAGCTGCGGAGGTGGAGCGGTAAAGACACGTTCTCCAGGCAACTGAGTGTAGGCAACAGATTGAAAAACTGGAAAATGAAGCCGATTTTGTCTCGTCGAATGCGGGTGAGTTCGTCGTCGGAGATGCCGCGGAGCAGCGTGCCGTCGATGCGGATATCGCCTTCGCTGGGCCGGTCCAGGCCGCCGATCAAGTTCAGAAGAGTGGACTTTCCGGTGCCGGAAGGGCCGACGAGCGAAACCATTTCGCCTTTGTCAATCTGAAGATCTACCGAATCGAGCGCGATTACCTGGCGTTTGCCGTCGAATCGCTTGGAAACGCCACTGAGCGAAATCATGAAATACGACTACCTTTATGATGACACGCTGAAAACGGGCGGCTCATAATTAAGCGTGGCGGTTTCTATCGATCAGGCTCTCTTAATGTCCGTTCTGCAGGTGGGCGGTATCGTGCTGGCAGTGCTGGCGGTATCCCTGCTGGCGCGTCGCTGGATGCTGGGCCGATTGGAACGGGTGGCGGTGAGGCGTCCGAACTCGTTCGCGGCGGTACTGCGGGAGGATCTGGGGACACCGACGCTGTTGTGGTGCCTGACGATCTCCGTGGACGCGCTGCTACGGACGATTCAGCTATCGGTCAGCGCTGAACAATTGGGCCATAGCCTGGTGGTGAGCTTCCTGATTCTCAGCCTGACGATGGTCGCGAGCAGTGTCCTGATGCGGGCGATGCAGCTCTACGGAGAGCAGCACAGCCTGCCATTCGCGGTTGCCGGACTATCGCAAACGCTGACGCGGGCGGTTGTTTTCAGCGTAGGCCTGCTGGTGTTGCTGCGGTTCCTGGGAATCTCAATTACACCGGTGCTGACAGCGCTTGGAGTCGGCGGGTTGGCGGTGGCGCTGGCGCTGCAGGAAACGCTGGCGAACCTGTTCGCGGGGATTCACATTCTGGTGGAGAGGCCGATCGCGGTGGGCGACTTCATCCGTTTGAGCGCAGGGGAGGAGGGCATGGTTTCCGACATCGGGTGGCGCACGACGCGGCTGGTGACGGGATCCAATAACACCGTGGTAATCCCCAACAAAACGATCACGTCCGGCAACTTATTGAACTATTCGATGCCATCCGCGGAAGTGGGCGTGTGGGTGCCGGTGATGCTAGGACTGGACGCGGATATGGGCAAGGCGGAGAAAATCGCCGTCGTCGCGGCGCTGGGAACGGAAGGCGTGCTGACGGAACCGGCTCCATCGCTCGTCGCCGATCCGGGGATGCAGGCAACGCACTTGCAGTACCGGCTGGCGTTCCGGGTTGCGCTGCATACGCAGGAGGGATCGATTCGGACGCAAGTGGTGAACCGGATGCTGGACGGGTTCCGGAAGGGCGGCGTGCCGATGCCCTAAGCGCGGATGCGCTAGCCGCTACTGCACTGGCCCGGTGCCTTGCGGCGGCTGGGGTTCAATATGGATCTGGCCAAAGGCGGATTCGTACTGGCCGATATTTTGTTGGAGAACGTTGAGGAGCGCTTTGGCCTGCTGCGGGCTTAAGTAGACGCCCTGGAAGTTCTGAATATTCACGATATCCGGGGAGTTCTGGGAGACCAGCCCGAACATCAGGAAGAAGTCCCAGAGATTGGCGCGCACCTGGACACTGTTGGCGTAAGCCTCGCGGTAGTCGGGGCCGTTAACGAGATGAATTTTTGGGGCGGGATTGGGATTCATGACGAAAAAGGAGCGCTGGCGCGCTCCCGTCTCTTTCTACTAAAGTCACTTACGGACTTGGCCTTTAGGATGGCGGGGACGACGGGGCTCGAACCCGCGACCTCCGACGTGACAGGCCGGCGCTCTAACCAACTGAGCTACGTCCCCATCCGAAAACGTCCGTCAATTGAGAATAACATATTCGCGGCGGGCGTCAGGCGCCTAATACGTCCATGGCGCGGCGATACTTTTCCAGACGGGCCTGGTCGCGGTCGGTGATTCGGGGGAGACGGGTAAGGTCGGAGTTGTCCGCGAGGTCGGCAATTTTGACCCGGCGCCCAATCGGGTGAGCCTTGGCGCGGAGGACAAACTCCTCATAGGTTTCGGATTCACGGCGGGTGACGGCGTCGACACCGAGCACGACTTCTTCCGGGAAGCCTTCGGCGCGGAGACGGTCGAGCGTCCAGCCGCAGTCTTCGACGATGTCGTGAAGCGCGCCGGCCATTCGTTCTTCCGGCGTTTGCAGACGGAGCATTACGCGCAGGACATGGAAAATATAGGGGGAGCCGGCCTTATCGACTTGTCCTTCATGGGCCATGGCGGCGAGGGCAATGGCGCGTTCCACGGTGCTCATTCAGCCAGTGTATTATCGTGGCAGCAACATTCGCATGTAAATTGGGTTCGACCAAACGAGGGACCATGTGGAAATTCATTTCGGCAGTGGCGTGCCTGGGCGTGGGATTGTCCGCGCAAACCGCGGCTGGCATCGAGTTCTTTGAAGCGAAGATCCGGCCGGTTTTGGCGAAGAACTGCTTTGCATGCCATTCGCATGAGGGCAAGGTGAGCCGCGGCGGCCTGGCGTTGGACACGAAGTCAGGACCTTTGGCTGGCGGCGATTCGGGCGCGGCGGTTGTGCCGGGCGATGTGGACGCGTCGTTGTTGATCCAGGCGATACGGCAGACGGGCCGGCGGAAAATGCCGCCGGGCGGAAAGCTGCCGGAGGCTGTAATCGCGGACTTTGAAAAATGGGTGGCGATGGGCGCGCCGGATCCGCGGGACACGGTGACGGTGTCGAAGGCGCCGGCGATCAACTGGGAAATCGCGCGTAAGTTTTGGGCGTTTGTGCCGGTCGCGCCCGTAGCGCCGCCGAAGCCGCGGGACTCTAAATGGGCGGCGACGCCGATTGACCAGTTTGTGATGGCGAAGCTGGAAGCGAAGAACTTGAGACCGGTCGCGGATGCCGGCCGGCGCACGTTGATACGCCGCGTCTATTTGGATTTGACCGGTGTGCCGCCAACGCCGGAAGAGGTGGATGCGTTCCTGGGCGATAAATCGAAAGACGCATACGAAAAGGCGATCGACCGGTTGCTGGCATCGCCATTGTATGGCGAACGTTGGGGGCGGCACTGGCTGGACGTGGCGCGGTATGGAGAAACGACAGGGCGGACGAGAAATGCGCCGTTCCCCTTTGCGTGGCGGTATAGGGATTGGGTGATCGACGCATTCAATAAGGATCTGCCGTATGACCAGTTTGTAGTGAAACAGATTGCCGGCGATTTACTGGAGGCGAACACGGCGGAGGAGCGCAACGCTAATCGGGTAGCGACCGGGTTCCTGGCATTGGGCGCGGTGGACCTGAATGAGTTGGACAAGCGGCAATATGAGATGGACGCGGTGGATGAGCAAGTGAACGTCGTGTCGAAGGCGTTCATGGGCGTGACGGTTGGCTGCGCGCGTTGCCACGATCATAAGTTCGATCCGATTCCAACGCGCGATTATTATGCGATGGCGGGGATCTTCCGCAGTACCGAACTGCAAAACGGGTTGCGCCGCCGGCCGCAGTTTAATCAGATTCATTTCAACGATGAGTTATTGATGAAGCTGGACGGGGTGGATGCGTACCCGGGGCAGGACGCGGAATCGCTGGCAACGGTGCGTGCGGAAAGCTGGAAGCAGGTTTTGAAGGCGGAGACGTCGCGGGATCGCTTGGCGGTACGCGAGGCGGGGCAGATGTGGATGGGGCTGCCGCTGCCACGGCATCTGGCGATGGGCGTGGCGGAAGGCCGGATGGTGGATTCGGAGATCATGCTGAAGGGCGATCCGCATTCGACGCTGGAAAAAGTGTCGCGCGGGGCGTTAGAGATCTTGACGCCGCAAGGGCGGAAATTGGAAATTCCGCAGGACCAGAGCGGGCGGCTGCAATTGGCGCAATGGATTGCGCGGACGGATAATCCGACGACGGCGCGAGTGATGGCGAATCGTATTTGGCTGCATTTGTTCGGGCGCGGCATCGTGGAGACTCCGGACAACTTCGGGCGCTCCGGCGCGATGCCTTCGCACAGGGAATTGCTGGACTATTTGAGCCAAGTGTTCGTAGCGAACGGCTGGTCGACGAAGAAGCTGATCCGGGAGATCATGCGGTCACGGACCTACCGGCTGGCGAGCGAGTTTAATCAGGCGAATCACGCCGTTGACCCCGACAATAAGCTGCTGTGGCGGGCGAATCGGAACCGTTTGGAGGTGGAGGCGATTCGTGATTCCATTCTGCTGATTAGCGGCAAGCTGGACGTGACGCGTCCGGCGGAATCGCCAATAGCGGAATGGGCTGGCGCGGCGAAGAAGCCTCGCCAGCAGGGGCGCATTCAGGCGTGGGAGTTGACGGAGGCGTACCGAAGCGTTTACGTGCCGGTAGTACGGAATCAGCCGAACCGGTTTTTTGAGACGTTTGACTTTCCGGAGCCGTCGGAACCGCACGGGCAGCGGGATGTGACGACGGTGGCGACGCAGGCGTTGTTCTTGATGAACAGTCCGTTTGTGGCGGGGCATGCCAAGGCCGCGTCAGACCGGATGTTGAAGAATTACGCGGCGGATAAGGACCGGATTCAACGGGCTTACGAAGAGGTGTTGGGGCGGTTGCCGAACGCCAAAGAGATTGATCAGTCGTTGTCCTATGTGGGGAGTGTAAAGGGAAAAGATGGCGAGGCCGGGGCCTGGGCCAAACTGTATCAGGCGTTGTTTGCGAGCGCCGAATTCCGTTATAGGACCTAAGGGATACATCATGTTTAGAAGCCGTCGCGAATTCCTGAAAACTACCTCTTGCGGGTTTCCGTACTTAGCCGCCGCTGGAATGGCGGCGCAGGCCGCCAAGGCTTATGAGAATCCGCTGGCGCCGAAGAAGCCGCACTTCGAACCAAAAGTAAAGCGCGTGATTTTCATGTTCATGCAGGGCGCGCCGAGCCAGCACGATACGTTCGATTACAACGAAGAACTGGAGAAGTCAGCGGGGAAATCGACGGCGGAGAGCCGCGGCAAGCTCTTGCCATCGGTGTTCAAGTTCGATCGGCACGGGCAGAGCGGGCTACCGATTTCAGAAGTGTTTCCGCACATCGCTAAACATGCCGACGACCTGTGTTTGCTGAACGGAATGCACACCGACAGTCCGGCGCACCCGCAGGCGTCGATTTTTCTGCACACCGGAAGCGTTACGTTCGTACGGCCGTCACTGGGCGCTTGGACGGTTTATGGGCTGGGAACGGAAAACAGCGACCTGCCGGGTTTCGTGACGTTGAACCCGCCGAATGTTGGCGGGGCGGCAATGTATGGATCGGCGTTCCTGCCGGCGAGTTATCAGGGAACACGATTGACGATGGCGCAGAACCAGCCGCCGATCGCCAACATTAGCAACAAGGGGATGACAACGGAGGAGCAGCGGCGGCAGATCGATTTGATTCAGGAAATGAATCGCGGCATGTTGGACCGGGTGCAATCGGACAATGAGCTGGAAGGCGTGATTGAGTCCTACGAACTGGCATTCCGGATGCAGGCGGCGGTGCCGACCATCTTGAGTTTCGCGGGCGAAACGGATACGGTGAAGGCGGCTTACGGCTTGGACAACGCGGCCACTCGCGACTTTGGCACGCAGTGCCTGGCGGCGCGGCGCATGGCGGAAGCGGGCGTCCGGTTCATTGAAATTTCGACGGCCGGCTGGGATCATCACAACGGCCTGAAGACGCGGATGCAGGCGAATGCGAAGGGGATCGATCAGCCGATCGGGGCGTTGATCGCGGACCTGAAACAAAGGGGTTTGTTCAACGACACGCTGCTGGTTTGGGGCGGAGAGTTTGGGCGCTCCACCTGGGAACAGGGGCCGGGCGGCGACGGACGGCAGCACAATAATCGCGGATATACGATGTGGATGGCGGGCGGCGGAATCAAGGGCGGGATGCGGTATGGGCGTTGCGATACCAGCGGCATCGCGGTGCAGGACAAGGTGCATTTACACGATTTGAACGCTACCATTCTGCACTTGCTCGGGCTGGACCATACGCGTTTGACGTTCCGTTACGCGGGGCGCGACTTCCGGCTCACCGATGTCCATGGGAACATCGTCAAGCCGATTCTGGTTTGAGAACCGTGGCGACGGCCATGTGCGCGGTGACGTTGGCCATGGTCTTGAACATGTCGGGAATGGCGTCGGCGGCGATGAGGAGTCCGAGGCCTTCGGGCGGCAGGCCGAGTTGTTGAAACAATGGCAGCGCGACGAGCAGGCCGCCGCTCGGAATGCCCGGTGAACTGAAGCTGAGGAAGACGGTCGTCACTATCATCAGCAGCATTTGCACGGCGGTGAGTTCGATGCCGTAGAGGTTCGCTAGGAAAATGGCGCCAGTGACGTGGGAGACGGGCGTGGAATAGCGGAAGACGGAGACGGCGAGGGGCAGGACGAAGCCGGTGATGGCGGGGCCGAGCGCCAGTCGCCGTTCGGCGGCGGCGACCATCGCGGGCAGCGCGGCCATGGAAGAACGGGAACTGAAGGCGAGTGCTTGAATTGGGGCGATGGCGGCGGCCCATTGGCGGACGTTTATGTTGGCTCGGGTAAGGACGACGAGATACATGGCGAGCGTGGCGGCGATTTCAATACCACAGAAGAGGACGACGTAGTAGCCGAGCGCCCCGGCGGCGGAAGAACCGAGGCGCGAGAACAGCGTTACCGCTAATGCGGCGACACCGAAGGGGGCGAGGCGCATAACCCAACCGACGATGGTGAGCATGGCGTCATTGACGGTGGCGACCGTGAGGAGCAAGGCCTGCTTGCGGTCTGGCGCGACGTGACGCACGGCGGCGCCGAAGAGCAGGGCGAAGAGGATCAAAGCGAGGAGTTTGCCCTCGACGGCGGCCCCGAGGACATTGGCGGGGAGCAGGGTGGCGATCCATTCGCCAAGGCCTGGAACGGGACCGGGAGCGGCGGCGGTTGCCGCTGGCGGCACGGTTGGCATCCAGCGCAACAGGAAGACCGTGACGATGGCGGAAAGGCAAGCGGTGCCGGTGAGGAGCGCGACAAACCACGCGAACGCGCGAACGCCAAGTCTCCCCAGTGCGCGCGCTTCGATTTGCGTGTTGAGGCCGAGGATAAGCTGGGCCATGACGATGGGGATGACCGTCATGCGCAGGGCGTTGAACCAGAGCAGGCCGATGGGTTCGACGGCGGCCGCGAGTTTGGCGGGCAGGAAGAGTCCCGCCGCCATGCCCGCGAGAAGACCGATTAACATTCCCGCGCTTCCTTGCATGAGATGCATCTATACCACGACGCGGGCCTCGCCCTCGCGCCGCGTGAGGCGTTCGCGGTCGAGAAATTCAAGCAGCGGGATGGCGTATTTGCGGGAGCAGCCGGTCCAGTCTTTGAACTCGCGGACGCCGAATCGTTCGCCTTTGCGGGAAGCGAGCATGGCCTTGAGCCCATCGACGGCGTTGCGGTGGAAGACGAGGTCGGCGGTCACGCGGACGAGGATTTTCTCTTTCAGCAGCGTGGCCAGGAGGATGGCGGCGCGGGTGCCGTCAACGCCGCTGGCGGTGAGCACTTCGCGCTGGCTGGGGACGGCGAGGCCGCCGGTTTCAAAGGCCCCTTCGATCTTCGCGCGCGCTTCCTGTTCGTCCTGTTGGAGTTCGACGCGGTGGGCGGCCAGGCGCACCCTGTCGCCTTCCGAGAGGAGTTTTTTACTGCGGGTTAGCAGCGCATCGAAGAGCGCGGGCGGAGCCTTCGGAACTACCTTCGTCCGCAACTCTTCGCGGGGCATTCCGGTTTTCAGGGGATTCTCTTTGTGATAGGCGGCGAGTGCTTTTTCCAGTTCGGGCTGCTTCGCTTCCAGCCATGCTGGATCGGCACACCATTCGCCTACGGCGACGCCGGCGGTCACAGCTTCACCGAGCCGCCAGAGGAGTTCGCTTCTCGCGATGCCGTGTACGGACTCCCCGGTCATAAGCGCCGCCCGTTCCGGTGTCGTCAACGGCGCAAGGCGGGTGACCCGCGACCGGCGTGGCGGGTCGATTTCAATGACCTCGCCGCCCCCAATTGTGATCACCGGCGAGAATCTGCGGACGATGAAACGGTCGCCGGGCAATAGGAGCAAAGGCTCGCGTAAACGGATGCGGACGAAGCCGTCCGTCAGCGGCCGCGCCGCGCCCACCACTTCGGCGGTGCCCGCGTGGAAATGAACGGGGGTGCGGGTGTGCAGGGGTTTGACACCGGGGAGAAGAGTCAATTGGCAATCGACAACTTGAACGGGACGCAGCGCGCCGGGCGCCGTCAACACCATGCCGCGGGCAAGTTCGGTGTGTTCGATACCGGCAAGGTTCACCGCGGTGCGCTGGCCGGCGTGGGCGGCCTTCGCGGGGCGGCCATGAACCTGCACGCCGCGGACGCGAAGGCGGCGTTGCAGCGGCTGCAGTTCCACTTCCTGTTCGGGCTGAATGGCGCCAGCGGTCAACGTACCGGTGACAACGGCGCCGAAGCCCTTCATGGCGAAGGCGCGGTCAATTGGCAGGCGCAGCGGCTGGCGCGAAGTGCGCGCAGGAGCGTCAGCGGCCAGGCGGCGAATGGCGAGCTTCAGCTCGTCCAGGCCAGCGCCGGTCCGGGCGCTGACGGCGAGTATCGGCGCGCCTTCAAGAAACGATCCGGCGACGAATTCTTCCGCCTCCATTTTCACGAGTTCCACCAGATCGGGATCTACCGCGTCGGCCTTGGTGACGACGACGATCCCTTGTTTCACGCCGAGCAGGCGGCAGATATCGAAGTGCTCACGGGTTTGGGGCTTGATGGACTCGTCGGCGGAAATGACGAGCAGAACGAGATCGATGCCGGTTACGCCCGCGACCATTGTCTTGACGAAACGTTCATGCCCGGGTACGTCCACGAAGCCTGCCTGCAGGCCGGCGCCAAGGTCCAGGTGGGCAAAGCCAAGCTCAATAGATATGCCGCGGCGCTTCTCCTCGGCGAGACGATCCGTATCAATTCCGGTAAGCGCGTGGACCAGCGTGGTTTTTCCGTGATCGATGTGTCCGGCGGTTCCGACGATAATAGAAGACATGAAGGCGTTGCTATTAATGGCCGTTGCGATTGTGACGATCGCTCTAGGCCAAGAGCCGGTGGAGCCGGCAATATTCCGAACGGGCGTAGCGAATGTACAAGTCGACGCCCAGGTCTTTGAGGGTACGCGGGCCGTGGCCGGTCTCACCCAGACCGACTTCCTACTTTACGATAACAACGCCGCCCAAGCCATTACCTATTTTGAACAGGAACGCGAACCGGTTACGCTGTTGCTTGTGCTGGACGTAAGCGGAAGCATGGGCCGGTATCTGCAAGAAATGGCCGCGGCAAGCCGAACGGCGCTGAAAGGCCTGCGTCCCGGCGACCAGGTAGGCATAATGGTGTTTTCCCGAAACTCCAAAATGACGACGCCCTTCACGAGCGATCTAGGCGCCGTCTCGGAGGAGTTGGACAAAGCCATTCGCGAAAAGGACCTGGGCAGCGGCACGCAAATCAACGCCGCGTTACAGGATGCGGCGAAAGTGTTTGTGGAACAGGCTCCGGCGACGGGGCGGCGGGCCTTGCTAATCGTGACCGACAATCTTGGAGTCAACTATCAACTGTCCGACCAAACGGTGATCCGCGCGTTGCACGACGCCAACACGGTGTGCAATTCGATTATCGTGGGCAGGAGCAAGAAGGCCGAGAAGGACAGTCGTTTCCGGAATCCCGACTTCAGCTATGCCGACGTTTTTGTGATTGCGGAAGAAACAGGCGGGGACGCGGTAAAGTCCGACAAAGCCGGCGAAGCGTTCGGCGACGTTTTGGAACGGATCCGCTCGCGGTACAGCTTGCACTATGGTTCGCCGGGCGGGGAGCCGGGCGCGTTCCGGACGATCCGGCTGGAGTTAACGGCTACGGCAAGGGCTCGTTATCCGAGGGCGACGATGCGGTTCCGCAAGGGCTACTACGTCCGCTAATCCCCGATACTGGTACGCTCTGGTTTGTATGTCGACATTGGATGAATTGCGGCGGCGCCATTTAGCGGCCGAAGAGGGCGGAGGCGCGGAGCGCCGCGAACGGCAGCATCGCGAGGGGAAACTATCGGCGCGCGAGCGGATCGATTTGCTGGTCGACGAAGGATCCTTCGAAGAGACCGGCAAGCTGGTGCGGCATCGCTGCCGCGATTTTGGTATGGAGGACCAGACGATTGACGGGGACGGCTTCGTCACCGGCTATGGCACCGTCCATGGGCGGCTGGTTTACGTATTTGCTCAGGATTTTACGGTCTTTGGCGGATCGTTGTCGGAGAGCAACGCACAAAAGATTTGCCTGTTGATGGACATGGCGCTGAAAAACGGCGCCCCGGTAATTGGGCTTAACGATAGCGGCGGCGCGCGCATTCAGGAAGGGGTTTTGTCGCTGGCCGGCTACACGGATATTTTCTTGCGCAACACGCTGGCTTCCGGCGTGGTGCCGCAGATTTCGGCGATTATGGGGCCATGCGCGGGCGGGGCTGTCTACTCCCCGGCGATCACGGACTTCGTTTTCATGGTGGACAAGACGAGCTACATGTTCGTCACCGGGCCGGATGTGATCAAGACCGTGACGCATGAGGATGTGTCGAAAGAGGAGCTGGGCGGGGCCATGACGCACAACGCAACCAGCGGCGTGGCGCACTTCCTGGCGCAGGACGATGCCGACTGCTGCGCGCGCATTCGCGAGTTGTTGCGCTATTTGCCGCAGAACAATGCGGACGGCGTGCCCCGCGTGCCATGCGCGGATCCGGTGGACCGGGAAGACGCGGCGCTCGATACGCTGGTGCCCGCGGAATCGAACATGCCTTACGACATGAAAGACGTGATCCGGCGCGTGATCGACGATGGAGAATTTGTGGAAGTCCATGAGCACTATGCGAAGAATATCGTGGTGGGCTTTGCGCGGATGGACGGGCGCGCTATTGGCGTGATTGGGAACAATCCCGCGATTCTCGCCGGATGTCTGGATATCAACTCTTCGTTGAAAGGCGCGCGTTTCGTGCGTTTTTGCGATGCTTTCGGCATCCCGATTCTGACGTTTGAAGACGTGCCGGGCTTTCTGCCGGGGACTGAGCAGGAGTGGGGCGGCATCATCAAACACGGCGCGAAGTTGCTGTACGCCTATGCGGAAGCTACCGTTCCGAAAGTGACGGTGATCACGCGCAAGGCCTACGGCGGCGCGTATTGCGTGATGGGCTCGAAGCATCTGCGGACCGATGTGAACTTCGCGTGGCCGACGGCGGAGATTGCGGTGATGGGCGCCGAAGGGGCGGTGAATATCCTGTATCGCCGCGAGATTGCCGATGACTCCGCGCGGGCGGAAAAGATCGCCGAATACCGCGAGCGCTTCGCCAATCCGTTTATCGCGGCCGAGCGCGGCTTCGTTGACGATGTGATTGAGCCGCGCCAGACGCGCCGCCGGGTGATCCGGGCGCTGCGGATGCTGGAGAACAAAGTGGACACCATGCCGCGCAAGAAACATGGGAATATTCCGTTATGAGATATCTGCTGTTATTGGCGTTGACGCTGCCGGCGCAGAACTGGCCGTCGTTTCGCGGGCCGGGCGCGCGGGGCATTGCCGATAAGCAGAATCTGCCGGTGGAATGGGACGTGGCCAAGGGCAAGAACATCGCCTGGAAGACGGAGATTCCGGGGCTGGGGCTGTCGAGTCCGATTGTTTGGGGATCGCTGGTTTTCGTTACGACGGCGGTGAGCAGTAATCCGAAGATGGTATTTGAGGCAACGTTGAAGGGCGAACTTGATCGGCGGCAGGACGAAGCGGAGCAGGAGTTCCGCGTGCTGGCGATCGATAAGAAGTCCGGGCGCGTCGCGTGGAATGTTGTGGCGGGTAAGAATAAGCCGCGTGTACTGCGCCATCCGCACAACTCGTATGCTTCGCCGACGCCTGCCACGGATGGCAAATACCTGGTGACGTTTTTTGGCTCGGAAGGGCTGTTTTGCTTTGATTTGAAGGGCAAGTTGATTTGGAAGAAAGATCTGGGCGCGTTGGACCAGGGCGCTTTCGACTTGCCGGATTATCAGTGGGGCTCGGCTTCGTCGCCGGTGTTGTGGCAGGGGAAAGTGTATCTGCAAGTCGATATGCACAAGGGCTCGTTTCTGGCGGCGTTCGATGCTTCCGATGGGCGGGAATTGTGGCGGACGGCGCGCGATTCGAAGCCATCGTGGTCGACGCCCACAATCGTCGAAGGCCCCAAGCGAACGGAGCTGGTCGCTAACGGCGTGGAGCATGTTTGCGGCTATGACGCCGAGACCGGACGCGAACTGTGGCGGTTGAAAGGAACGTCGATGATCTCCGTGCCGACGCCTTTTGTGGCGAATGGATTGATCTATGTCTTTAGCGGTTATTTTCGAAACATCAGGCGCTCGTACGCAATTCGCCCCGGCGCGAGTGGCGATATAACTGGCTCTACGGAGTCGATTGCCTGGATGCGCGAAGAGGCGCCGTATCTTTCGACGCCTGTTATTGTTGGCGATCAGTTGTTCACCTATTCCACGCGCGGGGGCATTCTGGCTTCGTACAACGCGCTGACTGGCGTGACCTTGTATCAGCAGCGGCTGGGGGTTGGCACACCGGCCAGTGCGTCCATGGTCGCGGCCGATGGGGTTGTCTACGCGGCGAATGAAGACGGGGAAGTGTATGTGTTTCGGCCTGGGGCGAAGTACGATCAGGTGGCGGTGAACCCAATGGGCGAGACGGTGATGGCGACGCCGGCCATCTCCGATGGGACTCTTTTCATTCGCGGGGCGCGTCACTTGTTTGCGGTTCGGCGGTAGAGCAACTCCCGATAATTCGTAACAACCCGGTCTCAGCGGCTGCGTGAATTGCGGCGGGAGTGGGTTACTTGCTCTACTCGCCAGAGCCTCACAGAAGGTCGACAACGGCGGGCACTCCGTTCGTAGCGCTGACCCGCGCGCCGAACCGCTCGGCGCGCGCGTATTCCGGTACCGCCGTTTCCCGAGCCGCCTCCAGATCACGAACGGAGAAAGGCTTCCAACAACTCCACCGTCAATTTGCAATCCCGCAGGATCCTGTGAAGTAGTCCAGGACCGATCGTTTCGCCAGAGTGAACTGGAACCACCGTCGCGCGCCCGTCCTCATGCCGCAAGAAATGATGGCTGCCGCGGATGCGGGCGACAACGAATCCGGCTCTTTTCAGTGCCGCTACCAGGTCGCCTCCGGCTAATCGGGGAACCCTGCTCATGCGGCGATAGTGATCCGTTGAATGCCAATGAACTCCAGTGACTGAGCCGGACTGCCCCCAACTTCAAGACAAAGTTCAACAGCCTCACGCATGCGCTCCATGAGTTCGTCCAGCGATGCACCCTGAGTATGACAGCCGGGGATCTGCGGAACTGAACCGACATAGAGCCCCTCCTCGTCCCGCTCAATGATGACGTCGAACTGTCGCATGTCTGTACCTCATTGTATCAATTCTCGAATGGGTCTCGCCGCTTCACTCTCGAAGGTTCCGGTTACCGAAATGTGCGCCGCCACGTACGCGTTTAGTCGGCTTAGCGTCCACGCAAAACAACTTCACATTTGTGTTGTGATGGTGGAGTTCCAAGCGGACAGAGTATTTGCCGGCCGGCGTGTAGCGGGAGACGCCGACCAACACCGCGGCCAGGCTGGCAGACAGATCGTAGACGCGGAAAGTGGGGCGAAGTACGACCAGGTGGCGGTGAACCCGATGGGCGAGACGGTGATGGCGACCCCGGCCATCTCCGATGGGACGATTTTCATTCGCGGGCGCGTCACCTGTTTGCGGTTCGGCGCTAGAGCAACTCCCGCCAATTCGTAACAACCCAGTCTCAGCGGCTGCGTGAATGGCGGCGGGAGTGGGTTACTTAACGAATCCCGGAATGATCGGCCAGCGGTCTGCCTTGCTTGCTCTACTCGCCAGAGCCTCACAGAAGGTCGAGAACGGCGCTATCCCCAATAAGGCTGATTTTGCGGATCGTAAGCGCGTCAATGGAGATCAGATGGCGCGACGGGTTCGAGAGCCGCCACTCAACTTCCCCTGAAAAGACATCGCGGGAGGCCAGCCTTTTCAGTTCTACGGGTATGGGCGTTTTACGTCCACCTGGCGCGCGCGTTTCCCAGAACGCCGTTTCGGGGGAACTTCAGGGCTTGGCACTTCAGCGCGAAGGCGACTTCTCGCTCACGTGGTTTCTGCGAACGGCGTCACCAGGAGCAATGTCGGCCAATGGTAAGCTCCGCATGTCGGAGTTCAGGGCACTCCTACGGCTTGGCCGTTATTCTTCCGTGCGACGCGGGCAGGGGAATTCAACCCGAACCGATTCGATGTCTACGGCTCACCGAATGCCATCAGAAAGAACTGCGGTCTACAGCCAAGTTTTGCACCGCCAGCCCACCATTGTGGCGTGTTGGCGTCGAGCCATGTCTTCACATTATCTTTGTTAAGCCTCCAAGAGGTTGTGCTCTCCTCTTCATCGACTCTTTCTCTAATGGCCGATTCTCGTGCGCGCTCAGCCTGCTCTTCATTCTCAACCGTGGCGATACTTGTCGTATAGCCCTTATCGAGCCCGGTAACGCGACGCACCAGCATTGTTGCCCACCGTTCGTCGAGAACCGGAAGAATACTGTCCAGCCAAGTGTCCTTTTCTAACGTTTTGAACGGCTCGCTGGCGCCTCGGGCAAAGAAAGGTCGCCATTTGATCTGTTCCTGAGAAGCATAATCAGCGAATCCAAGCATGACATGCAGCGTCTTCTCACCCCGAGAAGCGGCTGGGCTTCCATCAGCTTTGTACTCGTTGCTGATGCCACAGAATGCGATCGCCTTACCTTTGGGAATTGCATTAGAAACCCAGGTCTCCGGTTTTAGGTTATTGCCAGAGTTCGTATGATCGCCTTCATGACGCCAGGAACCCAGTAGGTTAGAAATGTCCGAGTTTCCGATAACCCCAAGCCACCTTTTAAAATCGTCTTCTTTAGGCACATCGGTCGGCAGGAACCTTTGTGCGCCATACCAATAACGCTTTCCATCTTTCATTTCAAGTATGCGAAACGACCGTTCGCGCGTCACGAGGTCGCCATATTCTTTGTATCTTGTTCGGTCGTTGACGATCTCTACTGGGACGCGATACATACTTGGTGATTCTGCAGTAGTCGCGTTGTCGAATTTAACTAGCGCGTCAACAAGGTCCGTTACCTCTGGCATGAGCGCGCTCTGCGTCGCCACGTTTTCGTCGGCGAAGCGTTTGCGCTGCGCTTCCATCAGCTCAAAGCCGTTTTTGAACAACGGCGCGATGGGATCTGTGTTGGGCTGACCATCAAGCTCTGGCTGGTTCACTACTTGTTGAAGGGCGTCGCGATTTTCCGCTCCGCGTATTACACCACTTGTCTCGGCCACCGCCGCGAGTAGCCGCGCTTCGTAGTCAGCCAGTTGACGGACGTAGTATGGGTCGTTTTCCGCGCCGGATTCAGGCCGCGCTGGAACTCTCCCTGCGGCCATCCTGAAGACACTGCTTGCGGCCTTGCGCAAGGCCGCAAAGACCCTAGTCCCAAAGTGCCCGGGCGGAAGGAGTAGCGTAACTTGCGCGGCATGCGTGCTTCCTAATCGGTGTACGCGGCCAGCAATCTGTTCGATTCGACCCGGTGAAACTGGAACATCCAAGAGTACGATCCTGTTGGATCGCTGTAAATTGATGCCTTCTGCCCCGGCATCTGACATGCACACGATGTCCAATTTGCCTTTGCTGAAAGCGTCTTTTATTTCATCGCGCTTATGATTTGGAGTATCTCCAATAATTATTCCGACAACTGGCTTGCCGACTTCACGGCCGTACCGAAGTTGAAGGCGAACTGCGGTATCCACCACACTGTGGATATAGCGGGCATGAACAACCCAAGGGTGCCGCAGGTTCAGCTCGCTACGTTCCCTAGCCAAGGAGTCACGAAGACGATCGCCATCGGTTTCCTCGATTCCCCAGCCAAAGCGATCCTCATCGGGCATTGACTCATACCGCTTCGGCCACAGCTTCAACGAAGCCATCCCTTCAAGAAGGGCCACAAGCATTGAAAAGCGCACTTTGCTGCCGTCATTAAGCAACGTTGGATCGAGATACTCATTCGCCAACCGTATCGCCGTACCAGCAGACTCTAGCATTTCATCCACGCTATCGAAAGAACCTACCAGTTCCCCGGCTGTTTCTTCGTCTTCGTCCGGCATATCACCGCTCGACAGCTCCGGTTGGTCATTTTTATTGGTTCCCTTCGCCAGTGAGTCATAAGCAGTCGCAACCCATCCCACTTTCGTAAACAGCATCTGCTTTTCTTTGTTGTGATTGTCATCTTGGCCGAATTTCCAGGTCAGATTCTCAAGTCGGGGATCTTTCAACTTTTCCTCGTAGATGCGCGCCGCTTCAAGAGCCATCTGCAGCGACCTCCACCGATTCTGGTCAACACCGGTTGTCGCGTCGATCTGTCTTTTAGCAAAGCTGACAACCTTCACTCCCAGAGGAATGTCGCTCCCTTCGCCTTTGTTGGCCTCACTTTCCCTAACAAGTTGCTTGATTTCCGGCCAGTCGCGAGCAGTTCGCAATATCCCTCGAATCAGCGAGACTAGCTTGGCGCCGTGCGAAGCCTCTCTTGCGACATACTGGTCAATCGCCATCAAAACATCTTGACTCGTCCTCGTTAGGGCCTCGGGCGGTCCACCACCGAATCCGCTTTCAGCAGTGCCAATCCACTTTTGGAAAGGAAATACTAAGCGCTTCGGGAAGATTGGCAGACCGTGCGGCTTGCCATCGAGTGTAATTCCGTCCTTCCGACGGATCACCGCGCGTTCTTTGACTGACTCAAGCATATCGCGCGTCGCGGGGGCCCGAACATCGTCATAGTATGAGTGCTTGTTGTGAGGCGTCCGGTCCGCATCGAAATCCAGCAAACCCAAGCGGGAAGCTGTCTCTGACTCGTTGGGGTGCACGGGCGTGCCTGTCATAAAGACTACTAGTGCGCCAGGCGAACGCAAGATCGGCGGTTTGCCTACGTAGTCACGCGGTCCCCAAATCAGATCAGCGATCGCGGATCGACGCTGGGTTGTCCGACCTAGGCCGTGGGACTCGTCCACGATGAGCAGGGGCACCAGAGACGACTGTGCCATTTTGTCGAAGACGTTGGTGAGCGGATTCTGTGGATTCCGCAATGTGTCGATCGACACGAATGTATAAACACTATCCAGCAACCTTGCGACGGCCGGGATGTTGATTTGCTCATGCAGTTTGCTTGCGGCCCGCGCAGCGAGCCACTCAAGCTTGCCTTTGAGAAAAGCATCAGGGCGTATTCGGTAGCGTCCCTCTTTGAGAAGTACCGCGATCTGGAAGTCCTTGTTCCTCTTTTGCCCACGCTCGTCGGCAACCATATCCCAGCAAAAAGTACCGCGATGGAAAATGCTGAAGTTAGCAAGGAGATCATTCGCACGCTGGGGCACGGAACTAGAGGTCGTTTGCAATAGCTCGTCCACCCCGAGTACGTCTACGAAGGCGGAGATCGCGTCGATGATTAGCGATGGCTTGGTGACATAGATCAGGCGTGCCTTCTCCCCGTAGAGCTGCTGGTGTCGCATCCATAACAGGGCGGCTGTATAGGTCTTACCCAGCCCCACCTCGTCGCCCAATAAATACGCTCTGCCATCAGGCCGAATCCATTCGACCGCCTGAAGCTGGTGCGGGTACGCGACGACCCCATTTCCGTTGAGAGCCCACGCTCCCCACTTGCCAAGCCAATGCCCAAGAAGTGTTTGTGGTCCAGACATGTTATTTTCCTTTGAGTAGCCACCGGCAATGCTAGCACGCTTTGTAACGGCGAGGACATCCGGTTCGTTTGAGGAATCATCAATAGGCCAAGCGGAAGCCCACACTGATGCCCACCAATGGTCGAGCTCAGTACGCGACGGCCCACTAACCTCGATCAGCAGTTCGTTTTGGTCCGCTCCTGTGAGGCCCTTCAAAGTGAAATTTGCGCTTCCGACTAGGGCAGAGCTGTGGCCCAAATAGAGCTTCAAGTGCATTAGGCCGCCATCACGACCCGGTGGCGCAATGCGAACCGTAGCACCGGCGCGCTGCCACCCTGCAGCTCGCCGTAACACTCGGAGTACGTGGCTCCGTTGATCAGATGTAGACTGTTCCATCAGCCTCTGCCAACGTTCGCCCACAGGGGCGCGGGACAGATCGGACACGAGCAGGGGATCAATTCCGCTAACGCCAACGAGCAGTTCAAGCTGGATGTTTGGCGGAACATAATGGCCTAAGTACTCATACGATGAGATACCGTAAGTAGCAATTCGCAGACGCTCGTGTCCACGCTGTGCCAGCCACCCTTTGAGGTGTCGGATGGGCAGCCCACACCGCCATAGACCGTCAACATTTGGAGTGCGGATCTCGTCCATCCCATCGAAGTCTAGCAAGATTATAGAAGGGCCACCGTGCCAGTGGGGCCGCCGTCACCGAGTTCCGACTCGTCCACGGCGGGGGGCTTTGGATAATATTGCGACAGCTAGATGCCCGCTTAGTCGGGAAACCACGAAGTACTTACGCGCCGGATTGCTCCCGCCCGCGAAGTCGCTTCACGTCACTTGGACGTATGCTCAAATCGTTGATCTCAGTCCCCAAGTCCCGTTCTGGGAAATCGCCACTTGGCCGCGTAGTCGGCAAGCCACCGAAGTGGCACGGTCACAGGTCACCCAGGTGCGTGAATCGCCCTCCATGGAAATCAGATGAGTGAGAAAATCAGCGTTTCGTCCTCCGGTCTTGCGGCGACGCGAGGCCGTGCGACGGATTACAGGTCTTCGGGTCGCAACCCGGTCTTCTTGGCAATCTGTGCTAGCAGCCCGGGTCCAACTTCCTCGTTGTCATGAAACGCGAAAGTATAGTTTGGCCAGTCCGGTCGTTGGAGTCGACGATGAGATCCGCTCTGCCAGACGATATTCCAACCGATTCGGCGCAGGGCTGCCAACAGACGCTTCGCCTTGACCGACGGCCATCGGCTCATGCGATCGAGAAGACCTTCTCAAATTGAGGTGGGACGTCTTCCCCGTGATCAATGCAGTCGGCGGCAACTCGCAAGGCCAAGGCTCGGACGGCTGAAATCGCCGCTCCGCGGGTCGGGCCATATGCCATCACTCCGGGCATAGACTCGACGTCCGCCCACCAGCGGCCGTCGGCTTCCTGTCCAATGACAATAGGAATGGATTCTAGCGAGTTTTTCATTGGCCTTCCCAGAGACATTATAACCCTCCCAGAACGCGGACAGATCATTTCTGAAACCTCACTCGGCCGACAAGTCGGCCGTATCGGACAAGTAGTCGAAGTACTCCCATTTGACGAGGCGGGATGAGGGCAGCGCTACGCACCATCCGGGCTTAACTGATCAGCATCCGGCGCTAGTTAGTCTTCGGCTCGCAAGGCGGAGCGAACGCGAAAACGCATAGCCATTGCGGCAACACGCTCCGCTTCGGCGGATTCGCGGCGCTGTCTGAGCACCGATTCGTACGTCTCCAAGTACCGGGCCGCGGTGGGCTCGTCGGCGGGAACCGTGAGCGGAAGTAGCTGAACGAGTTTTTGGAAATGCGCCAGCGCTTCATCGGTCCGGCCTGCACCGGCCAAGAGGATTGCCAGATTGCCATGCGGTTGCAGCGCTTCCCGGCGGGGCGTTTCGAACATACTCAATGCCCGGCGGTACAGCGCCTCGGCGTCGGCAAAGCGGCCGCGCTGATGGAGCAGTGTGGCGAGGTTGTTGAGCATCAGCGGATCGGCTTGCATCGCGATCGCGTCGCGATAGAGCGCCTCCGCTTGCGGATAGCGCTTGCGGACGACGTAGTGCGCGGCGAGGTTGTTCAAGCCTTTCGCGACGATGGGGTGACTGGCGCCATATGCCTCACGCCATGCCTGATTCGCGTCCCGCCATAGCGCTTCGGCCTGGGCGTGCTCGCCGCGGCCGGCGGTAAATGAGGCCAGGTTATGCGCAACCGCCCCGCGAACTTGCGCGGGCAGCGGCTCATCCCGGCGAAGGAGTGTTCGCAGAATGTCCTCGGCCTCGCGGGGCCGTCCTTGCATGCGCCGTAGCTCGGCCGGATTGAGGTCCAGCCTAAACGGCCGGTCATGCAGCCAGCCGGGCCGTTGCAGCGCCTCCTCCGCTTCCCGCAGGCGTCCCTGCTTCATGCGCCGGCGCGCCACGTTCGTCCAGATTTGCATTGCTAAACGCGGCGGCGCGGCCGGTGTCAACAACGCCACTGCCCTCTGGTAAGCGGCATCCGCTTGGGTCGAATGCCCGCCATGCTCCTGCAGCAGAGCCAGGCAATTCCAATACGCAATCTGCATGTCCACGGGCATTTGAGCCGGGTCTGGGGCGGCAATCAACACCGATCTCGCCTCTGCGGCGGCGTGGCGCTCCCGCAGTGTAGCGGCCAGGTTGATGCGATCCGCGAACCGTTGAGCGGCATCGCAGGACTGCTCCAAGGCACGTCGGAAATGTACTTCCGCTTCCGCAAACTTGCCTTGGTCGAAGGATCGTTTACCTTCCAAGCCGGCGCTGGATCGCACGCGGATACCAATAAGAGTACGGGCCAGAAAGTCATAAGCCAGTGTGCGGCGAAGACCGCGCCCCGCCTAGATCCACTGGCCGTCAGCGGAACGGAGCCACTTGCCTTTCCAGCACCGCCGCCATCTTTTCCACGCCGGTTTCGATGGACCGGCGATCAAACGGAGCGTATCCCAACAACAGGCCGCCGGGGTCCGCCGGAGCGCTGGCGAACTGCGATAACGGCAAAGATTCCACACCGTTCGCGAACAACGCCGTCGCGCATGTCTTGTCGTCCCCCCCCCCTCGGCAGCCAGCCCAGCAGATGCATGCCGCACTCCTTAGCCGGTAGTTCCAGCAGCCCGCGCAGATGACGCCGCCCCGCGTCGACCAGCATTTCCTGCCTCTCGGCGTACATCGCGCGATTCTTCCGGATCAGCCGCGCAAAGTGGCCATCGGTCATAAATTCGGCCAGCGTCGCCTGCTCGATCACCGGCGAACTCCAGTCAAGGTGCGCGCGAGCCGCAATGAACGTGTCCACCAGATCCGGCGGCACAACCATATAGCCCAGCCGCGGCGAAGGCATCAATACCTTGCTGAACGTGCCGATGTAGAGAACGCGGCTCTCCCGGTCTAATCCCTGCAACGAAGCCAGGGGCCGGCCGCGATAGTGAAGCTCGCTGTCGTAGTCGTCTTCGATGACAAACCCATCGCACCGCCGCGCCCAATCGAGCAGCGCCAATCGCCGGTTCAGCGACATCGTAGTGCCCAACGGATACTGATGCGAGGGCGTGACGTAAAACCAGCCGTGCATCCGGACACATCTGTTCCGCCGTGGCAATTTCGAGTCCCTCCCGATCGACGGGCACGGGCAGCATCTTCGCGCCCGACAGCGTAAATGCGATGCGAATGCCGCTGTAGTTGGGGTTTTCAATGAAGACGGGATCGCCGGGGTCGGTCATCGTCTGGGCCACCAGATGCATGGCCTGCTTGGCGCCATTGGTGATGATCAACTGCTGCCAATCGCACCGCACCGCGCGGGCGGCGCGCAGATAGTGCGCGACCGCCTCACGCAACGGTTGCCACCCCGCGGGACAGCCATAGCCCAGCATCTCCGGGCGAATCAAATCCCATGTTCGGTGGGAGAGCTTCCGCCAAACGTCGTACGGAAAGGACTCAAACGACGGCGCGTGCAGACGGAACGGTTTGGGCTTCGTTGGGCCAGGTACGACGTCGGCTATTTTGGTGGATGGCATCAATTCGCGCATGCGCAGACCGCGTTCCGACACGCGCGCTGGCGGGCGTCCATATCCCGGCGCCGACGCCTGTGGCCGCGCCCCCAGGCACGCTTCGGGCAGCGCGTGGGCTACGTAGGTTCCGGAGCCGATGCGGCCCTCCAGATAGCCTACCGCCAGCAATTGTTCGAAGGCCCCAATCACCGTATTGCGGCTGACGCTGAGCGTTTCCGATAGCGCGTGCGTGGAGGGCAGCTTCGCGCTGCGCGGAATGCGGCAATCGTTTACGATCGCCGCGCGCAGCTGTTCGTAGAGCTGCAAATACATGGGCAGTTCTGAGGACGGGTCCAACTGGAGAAGCAACTCGGAGACCGGAAAGGGCTTGTCTCACATCTACTAACTCTGGCAAATTCAGGCGACCGATGGAACAAGTGGCTCCATGCGCGGAACGAAAAGTGGTTCTACTCGATCCGGAACGGACCATTGTTTGCGAGGTTCAGATCGCGTTGATCTTTATCGCGCGCTTCGATTTTCAACTCAATGGCGCGCGCCGGATACTTGACCTGCAAGCGAAATTCCGCCTCGTCGCTGGGCTCAATGAACGCCGACTCGACCGGCCCGCTCTGAATTGTCAACGACTCCTTGTTGGGCGCGAAGAATTCAAAGTGCAGCGTCATGGATTGAATCGGCTTGATGCCGATGTTCTTCAATGTGCCGTCGAGCAGCACGACGTCGCCTTCCCGGCGTACTTCAATCTTCTCGATCACCGCGTCCGGCCCTTTTGGTTTCTTGCTTTTCTTGCTCTGCGGATACAACAATGTGGCAATCAGCAGAAACGCCGCGAACAAGCGAACTCCCGTCGTCATGCCGATCAGTCTATCGCTTCAGGAGGGTTCACTTATGTTGAGCCGGCGGAATTGGATGACAAGCGTCGCGGCCTTGCCCGCGGCCGTGCAAGCGCAGACGGCGGCGAAGCCGAAGAATATTGTGATCGCCAGCGCGAATGGCGCGGTGTGCTGCGATATCGCCATGAGTTGGCTCCGCTCCGGCAAGGACACGCTGGAAGCCGTGATCGCCGGCGTCAACGTGAATGAACTCGATCCCAATGACAACTCCGTGGGCTATGGCGGCCTGCCAAATGAAGAAGGCATCGTGGAACTCGACGCCTCCGTGATGCATGGGCCGACTCGGCGAGCAGGCAGCGTCGCTTCCATTCGCGGTATCAAGACGCCGTCCAAGATTGCCAAGCTGGTGATGGAGGAAACCGACCACATCATGCTGGTTGGCGAAGGCGCGCTGCGCTTTGCCAAGACGATGGGCTTCGCGGAAGAGAATCTTCTTACGGAGAAATCGCGGCTGGCATTCCTGGTGTGGAAGCGCGGAATGAAGGACAGCAACTGGTCCGACGGCGTTGACGCGCCGCCTGGAAAATCGCCGAAAGCGCTTTTGAAACTATTCCCCGAGTCCGATGAACAGACGCTGGCGTGGGCGCACGAGATGGCCGTCCGCCCGCCCACCGGCACCATCAACTGTCTGGCGCTGAATGAAAAAGGCGAGATGAGCGGCTGCACCACGACGAGCGGGCTGGCCTGGAAAATCCCCGGTCGCGTGGGCGATTCGCCGATCATCGGCGCAGGCCTATATGTGGATCAGGAAGTGGGCGCGGCTGGCTCCACGGGCCGCGGTGAGGAGAACATTCGCGTTGCCGGCGCCCACACGATTGTTGAAAATATGCGTCACGGCATGAGCCCGCAGGAAGCGGTGATGGATGCGTTGAAACGTGTTTCGCGCAATTACGACAACGATCTGAAGCGGCTCGACAAGTTCGATATTAATTTTTACGCGTTGCGGAAAGACGGTGTGTTCGCCGGCGGATCGCTGTGGAGCGGCCAGTTCCGCGCCACCGGCTTCGTCTCGCGGAAGTTCGCGGTGAACGATGGGACGGGCAATAGCCGCCTGATGGACTGCGCCTATCTGCACGAGCGCCCCCGTCCGTAATAGACTCATCGGCATGCAGCAGCGTCCGACACGCGTCCGGCACCTAGTCTTGTGGCTCACTGTAGTGGCCTACATGATAACGTACATGGACCGCGTTGTGATCTCTTCGGCGGCCCCGAAAATCCGCGAAGAGTTCGGCTTTAGCCTGGAGACCATGGGGTTGATCCTGGGCGCCTTCCGCTGGGGCTACGCGTTCTTTCAGATTCCGGGCGGATGGCTGGGCGACCGCATCGGGCCGCGCCGCGCGCTCACGCTGATTGTTCTTTTGTGGAGCGCCTTCACGTCGCTGACCGCCGCAATGACGGGGGCCGTCAGCATGGCCGTGTGCCGCTTCCTGTTCGGTGTTGGCGAAGCTGGCGCGTTCCCCATCGCCACCCGCAGTTTGTCGCGCTGGATGCTGCCGTCCGAACGCGGCTGGGCGCAGGGCGTCACCCACGCCGGCTCGCGTCTGGGCGCCGCGTTCACGCCGCCCATCGTGGCGTGGATGATCCTGGCCTATGGCTGGCGCATGCCGTTCCTCGTCTTTGGCTGCATAGGCGTTGGCTGGGCGCTGCTGTGGTTCTATTGGTATCGCGACTCGCCGGAGGAACATAACCAGGTCAACGCCGCCGAGCGGGAGCTGATTCAGAAATCGCTGGGAGGCCCGCGTCCCGCCCGCGCGGGTAACGTGCCATGGAAACTGATTCTCTCCAGCCCCTCCACCTGGACGCTGGGCCTGATGTACTTTTGTTACGGCTGGACCCTCGCCATCTATCTCGATTGGCTGCCCACGTACCTCCGGGAGTTTCGCGGTTATGACATCAAGCTCATGGGCCTTTATGCGTCGCTGCCGCTATTTGCCGGCGTGGCCGGCGACATGCTGGGGGGATGGCTAAGCGATTGGTGGGCCGGGCGCTCCGGGAATTTGAAGTTCGCCCGCCAGGCCGTCGGCGCTTCCGGTTTTGCCATCGCCGCGCTGGGGATCGTCCCCGCCACCATGACGTCCAATCCGGAAATGTGCGTCCTCTTCACGTGCCTTGCCTTCTTCGGACTGGAACTCACGGTGGGCGTCTCCTGGGCCATTCCGCTCGATGTTGGCGGTGATTTTGCGGGCTCGGTTTCCGCCGTCATGAACACCTTTGGTAACATCGGCGGCGCAATTTCCACGGTCGCCCTTGGCTATATCGTAAAGTCGTTCGGCTGGAATCTCCCCTTCTACATCGCCGCCGGATTTTGCATTCTCGGCGCAATTTTATATCTTAGTATCGACGCTTCTCGTCATCTGTTTAGGATCGAACCCGGAGTACCACCAAATGAAAATTAATCCCGACAAGTGCGTCGCCTGCGGCAACTGCACCTACGTCTGCCCCATGGGCGCCATCTACATTGACCCGGCTATCAAGCGCGCCACCATCGACCGCGATGAATGCGTGGAGTGCTACGCCTGCTACAACGGCCTGAGCAAGGAGAACCTGAACCCCACCATGGTCCGCACCATGCGCAAGGTTTTTCAGCTGATGCGCCTGCGCTTCGATCCGGAGCCCGACGTATGCCCGACGAACGCATTCGAGCCCGACGAATTGGTCTGGCCGCGCGTCGTGCGCCGGGCATTCTCCGACCCGCGCGTGCCGCACGAATCCACCGGCATTGAGGGCCGCGGCACCGAAGAGGTGAAGACCAACGACGTTAGCGGCCGCGTGAAGGAAGGCGAAGTCGGCTTCACTATTGAGTTCGGCCGGCCGGGCGTGGGCGCGCGCTTTCACGAGATTGAACGCATGTCGATGAAGCTGGCCGCGGCGGGCGTGGACTTCGAGAAGAAGAACCCGGTTACGACACTGATGACCGACCAGAAGACCGGCCGCATTCGCGAGGATATTCTGAACGAAAAGGTAATGTCGGCGATTCTTGAGATCAAAACCACCATCGGCAAGACGGAAGAAATTATCCGTCTGGTGAAAGAAGTGGAAGCGGAGATCGACACCGTTGTCGCGCTGGGCGTCGGCGTCCGCTGCGACGCCAACGGGGACGAGAACGTCGTCGCGCCAATCCTGGAAAAACTCGGCTACGGATTGCATCGCGCGAAGACCAATATTGGCCTTGGGCGCATCACGAATCCGGATGCCATTGAGGCCGCCCGGAAGGAAGCCGCGGGAGCCGCCAAGTGACAAACACTCTTCATCGATATGGGCCCGCCGCGTCATTCAAGGACGACTACATTGTGTTCGCCATCTGCTCGCGGGGCAAGAACGACAAGGACGCGCTGCCCAAATTGCGTCAGTTCCTCCAAATGGCCATTCCTTTCAAGCCCGTCAACCTGGGCGACGCGCGCCACGGGGGCTGCCTGCGGCCATCGGATAAACTGAGCCCGTTCAATCACTGGAATCGCGACTTAACTCCGGATCTGGAAGAGGTCGTTCGTGGTCTCGACGCGCCAACCACGGTCGCCGCCGTGTTCGATAACCGCGTCGCCGCCATTGACTTTCTGAAGAAGGTCAAGGAAGCCGATCTCGGCGTGAGCATCAACATCTCCACGTCCATTGAAAACGCCGAAGCCTGCTGTCATGAAGTGGGCATTCCGCGCCACTCCGTCGGCTATTCGCTCGGCTTCGAAGGCAAGACGGAAAAGCTGCCGAACACGCAGACGATGATGCTTTCCACGATGTGCGGCCACGGGATGGTGAGCCATTCGCTGGCGAAGAAGATGATCGATTGGGTGAAGGAAGGCCGGCGTACTCCGGAGGAAGCGGTCACCTATCTCGCGCGGTTTTGTTCCTGTGGCGTCTTCAATCCGAGCCGGGCTAAGCGTGTGTTGGAAGATGCCCGGCATGCCATGAAGTAAGAAGATGACTCGCCGCCACCTGCTGGAAGCCGCCCCGTTTATCGTCACCGCCGCCAAGGGACAAGCCAAGAAACCCATCACAGGCCAGGGCGAGCATACTTATGAAATCACGCACGATTTCCCGCAGGTGCCCGCCAATCTGAAGTTTGGCAATACCCACGGCATCGTCGTCGACGCACAGGGCCGCGTGATCGTGGCCCACACCGTCCATCGGTCCAGCGAGTCATCCGACGCGATCGCCATCTTCGAGCCGTCCGGCAAATTCATCAAATCCTGGGGCGCCGACATGCGCGGCGGAGCGCACGGCCTCGTGATTCGCAAGGAAGGCTCGCAGGAATTTCTCTACATCTGCGATAACGTCAAAGGCTTCGTACGCAAAACCACGCTCGATGGCGAGGTAGTCTGGGCGCTGCACGCTCCCGTAATGTCCGGGCTCTATGCAAAGGCCGGCGAGTATAAGCCGTCAACGCTCGCCGTCGCCCCCAACGGCGACATTTTCGTCGCCGACGGCTACGGCAAGTTCTACATCCACCAATACGACGCCAACACGAACTACATTCGGACTTTTGGCGGCTCCCGCTCGCTGATGGACCGCGATCCGAAGGTCGAGACGGCGCTGGGCTCAACAATCTGGCCGCACGCTGTCGGCATCGACACGCGCAATGGCGCGCCGATGCTGATAGTCGGCGAGCGCGGCGTCAACAGCCGCGTGCAGTATTTTTCTCTCGACGGCCGTCCTCAGCACTCGATCAAGGACGGCGTGCGCTGGCCCAGCACCTTCGACTTCCGTGGCGGCCTGATGCTTATGCCGGATCTGAAAGCCGTGGTCACGATTTTCGATAGCCGCAACAAGCCCATCGCCGTTCTTGGCGATGGTATTCAGCCCGGCGGCAAAACCTACGAAGGGCTTCGCAATCAGGAGCGCGACAAGTTCACGCCCGGCAAATTCATCGCCCCGCACGCGGCATGCTTTGAGGCCAATGGGGACATCCTGGTGGCCGAGTGGGTCGAAGTGGGACGTGTTTCGCGCCTTCGCAGAGTTTGAAAATAAGACGGTTCAGCTTCGGCTACGGCGAAGAACGGCCACGGCGCCTAGCCCGGCCAGCATTAGCCCCCAAGTGCCGGGTTCGGGAACGCCAGTGTCCAGTTGCTTGTAGAAGGTAAACGATGTCGTATCTCCAGCGGCCAACGAACCGAGGTTGTAGCCAAGAATGCCGGCGGTGTCACCGGGTCCGACAGTACCGGAAGCGCCATTGATCGTTCCATCCGCCAACTGCGTGAAGAGCGCCGTCTGGCCAGAAGGGACGCCGCTCGCATAGCCGACGGCGTGAGAATCCGGAGCGCGCTCGCCGTACAAAAGGCCGTTAGCGATATACGTTGAGAGACGCTGATTCCCGGTGGTGTAGATTGCGTCCGAACATGGGCCGTGTCCTGTAAATCAGGACAAAACGCCGCCCGAATGGGACGTTTTGTCCCGTTATTGTTCTAGAGCGAGCGCAAACGGTCCCGAGTCTCCCGCAGCGCCTGCGCGAGCAAATACGTGTCGGCGGAATAGTGCAAAGTGTCGGCGGCCAGGGCAAGCCAGGCACGGGCGGCGTCATCGTTGTTGACGAAAACGCTCACCGCGAGGCCGTTGGCATGCGCGGCGTCCAGGATACGCCGGCCGGCCCGCAGCAGCTTTTCATCCAGAACTTGTCCCGGAATGGCCAATGCCTGACTCAAGTCGTACGGGCCGATAAAGAGTTCATCAAGGCCAGGAGTGGCGGCGATGTCTTCCACGCATTCCAAGGCTTCCGCCGTTTCTATCTGAACAATGACCCGCGTATGTTCGCCGGCGTTCTTCAGATACTCTTCAATTGGCTCCAATGAGTATCTGGCGGCCCGTACCATGTGATTGACGCCGCGTTTTCCCTGGGGGAAGAACCGGGCCGCCTCGACGACGCGGCGCGCTTCTTCGGCGGACCGCAGGCGGGGGACGATCACGCCATTGGCGCCGTTATCCAAAGCGCCTTGGATGGACTCGGGAGTCGAGTTGGGCACACGTACATAGGCCGGGATGCGGGCCGCGCGAAGCATGGCCGGGAGGAATGCATTGTCGATTGGCGCGTGTTCACAATCGATCACGCAGTGATCCCAGCCGGCCCAGCCGGCCATTTCCACGGACTCCGGAGACGCTAGTTCGATAAAGACGCCGAATCGGGCCATGGCTCAGGCTTTCCTGGCGCGAACCCGTTTTTTCGGCGGATGAAAGAGCCCGTTGATATGGCGCTGCAGCTCCCGGAAAATCATGTCGGCGGGATTGGATGCGTCAATGGTTGTGAACTCGTACTTGGCCGCCATGCGGTCCAGCGCGCGAATGACGCGGGCCTGGTAGCGCACATAGCTTTCGTACATGTCCGGGCCAAAACGCATGTCCATGCCAGACTCCCAGAAGTCAAAGTTGCCGCGCCCCATCACGACCCGGGAAACAAGGGATGGAACGTCGGCTCGAAGGTAATAGACGGCATGGGGGACCAGGGCGAATCCAGCGACTTTTTCCAGCCAGGAGGCGTCCTCCGAACGCGCCAGTCCGCGCGCCATCAGGGAAAAAATATAGCGGTCGGTGAGGACGACAAAGCCCGCGCGCAAGGCTGGAACGATTTCGTTTTCCAGGCGATCGGCAAAATCGGTGGCGTAGAAAAGCGTCATCGTCACCGGGCCCAGCGTGTTGCCTTTCTTAGCCTTGGCGATGCCACCGCTGGCCAGTGCGCTGCGCGCCAGACCCGTGTCGAGCACCGCATGGCCCTGCTGCTCCAGCCACACGCGGAGCCGGGAAATCTGCGTCGAGCGCCCCACCGTGTCGGGGCCCTCAATGACGATCAGCTTGCCCTGCAACTCCGCCGTATCGACGCCCGGCAGCGGTTCGCTATAGAACTGCAGTGGATTAGGTATTGGCACGGAACGTTCCCTCTTTGTGAAGAATCTGACCGGAAGCAATGGCTTCGCCTAACTGCTCCATGACGATTCTTCTCATCTCCATCTGCTGGTCCTCAATGGACCCCGTGGCGTCAATCACGTGGAAACCCATCTCCTGCGCCATGCCTTCGTACTCTTCCAGAATGCGGCCCTGGAAGAGGCGGAAACTCTCTTCAATCCGCCGTGACAGGTTGAGATCCATGCCGGCTTCGTAGTACTTGATGGAGTCGCGTCCGCCAAGGATGCGGCCGAGGGCGACTTCGAGCGGGACTCTAAAATAAAAGGCCAGATTCGGCTCGATCGCGAACTTATAGAGGTTCCGGACCCACCGGGGGGACACGCCGCGGACGACGTCGCGAGCGAAAGCGGTATAGGCGAATCGATCCGCGCAGACAATGGCGCCCGCCTTCAGCATTGGCAGAATGAAGCGCTCCTGACGGTCGGCGAAGTCGGTAGCGTGGATCAGCGAGAATGTGGTCGGCGTAAACATCAGCTTTTTCTTGCCCCGGCGCGTGGTCTCGCGAACCAGCGGAGAAGAATTCCATTCGGAGGAGGCGACGGCCAAACCCTGGGAGCGCAGCCACTGGGCCAGCAGCGACAACTGGGTTGATTTACCGGAGCCATCGATACCTTCCACGATGATCAGTTTGCCCTTGAATCGATTCGGAGTGAGGAGGGGCATGGAAAATGTAATTATAGCCACCGATGCGCGGGAATAGGTTACAACGCAGAATCAAGCAATTCCCGGGCTTCCGCTGGTTATGATGAAACGACATGCCCCGCTATGCCGCGATCGATATTGGCAGTAACTCCGTCCGGCTCGCTGTCGCCGAAATTGAACCCGGCCGCCCCGTGCGCACGCTCGCTGCAGAGCGTGAAGTGACGCGCCTGGGGACGAGCGTTTTCAGTGAAGGGTCGATCGGCAAAGAAGCGATGGAGAACGTATGCCGCGTCTTGCGGCGTTTCCGGCTAACCGTGGAACGGCACCATGCCATGGGCGCGCGAGCGGTGGCGACCAGCGCCGTGCGGGATTCGCGCAACCAGGAGGAGTTTCTTGGCCGGGCTAGCGAGGCGGCCGGGATTCCGGTGGAAATCATTTCCGGCATTGAAGAGTCGCGGCTGATTCACGCCGGCGTGCAGGCCGTATGGCCGCATCCGGATGAACGGCTGCTGATCATCGACATTGGCGGGGGCAGCGCGGAAGCGATTATCAGTGAGAATGGGCGGATGACGGCCGCGGTCTCGAAGCCGCTCGGGGCCGTCCGATTGAAGCAGATGTTTTTGGAGACCGATCCACCGGGCGCGGAGGACTTGGACCGCCTGCACGCTTTCATCGACGAGAAAATCGCGGCCGTGTTAAAACGCGCCGGTAAAGGGAAATTCGACCGCGTGATCGCCACGTCGTCAACCGCCGCGGCGGCGATCTGCGCGGTGAACGGACTGGACAGGCGTGCGTACGAAGTGGCCGACCGGAAACGGGCTACGACGGCGCAAGTGGAGCGGCTGGCGGCGGAGCTGTCAATCCAGAAACTCGCGATGCGGCGCAAGCGGACCGGCATCGGGCCGCGGCGCGCGGAGATTATTATCGGCGGCGCATCCGTACTGGCGCGCATGTTGCGGGCATTCGGGGCGCGCTCGGTTTACTATTCGGTAGCGGGGGTTCGCGATGGGATTATCGCGGATCTGGCCGCGCGCCGCGTGGGCGCGCAGTTGGCGCGACTCGATAAGGAACAGCGGCGGATTGTGGAATCGATGGCGCGCCGCTTCGGAGTCGATGTGCCCCACGCGCGAAAGACCGCGGAATTGGCGGGAACGCTTTTCGATGGCCTGAAGCCTATCCACACGCTGCCGGCCGAGTGCGGAAAGTTGTTGGAAGCGGCGGCGTACCTGGTGGATATCGGCCACTTTGTGAGCGATATGGGGCACCACAAACACTCGCAGTATCTGGTCGCTAACGCCGATCTACCGGCGTTTACCGCGGAGGAACGCGGCATTATTTCTCAACTGTGTCGATTTCACCGCAAGTCAATGCCCTCGGCGCGGCACGTTTTCTACCAGAACCTCTTGCCGGCGACCCAACGCGTCGTTCTACGGCTTGTGCCCCTGTTGCGGTTGGCGGACGCATTGGATCGCAGCCACGATCAGCGGGTGGATACTCTGGCTGTCGAATTGCTGTCAGATCAAGTGACTATCGCGCTGCGATCGGATGCGGATACTAATTTAGAACTATGGGCCGGAGAAAAAGCCGGGGAAGTGTTTCGACAGGTCTATGGGCTACCGTTGGTTCTGCAAGTCCGGAAGTAGCGCCAAAATCACAAGTTTGGCAAAATGAAATTTCAAGACATTCGAGTCAGTCTCCGCAGAGCGATCCTTCTTTCGCTACTCTCCGGAATGTTCTCGATACCGGCGCAATCACCGGAAGAACCCGCTGGCAGCGGCGGCGGGGCCATTGAGAGACGGACTGACGATCCCCCCCCAACCACCAAGCCGCGGACTACGGAAAATGCCGTGAATTGGCGCGCCGTCATCCAGCAGTACGCGATGTTCACGGGCGTGCAACATGCGTTCCGGATAGGCACCGAACCCGGTACCCGTTCCGGATTGAACGGTCCATTCTGGCGGGGCTATGTCCACTCTATCGACAACCTGCATGGCTGGGGCGACGGGGATCAATTCTACGTAAACTATATCGGCCATCCGATTCAGGGCGCGGTCTCAGGACTGATCTATATCCAGAACGATCCCCAGGCAAGGCTGTTGCGGTTCGGCCGCGATCCACGCTACTGGCGCAGCCGGTTGAAAGCGATGGGCGCGGCTTGGGCGTACAGCACCTGGTTCGAGATCGGACCCGTCAGCGAGGCGAGCATCGGCAATGTCCAAAGCCGGCGGCCCCAGCAGGGATATGTGGACCACGTAATAACGCCCGTGATTGGCACGGGTTGGCTGATCGCCGAAGACTTTCTGGATGAAAAGCTGATCCTGCCGTTTGAACGGCGGTTCCAGAACAAGTGGGCGCGACTGATGATGCGCAGTTGGTTGAATCCCAGCCGCAGCTTCACCAACGCGCTGCGATTTAAGGTGCCGTGGTACCGCGATTCGCGCGGGGGGATTTGGCAGGAGCGCTTCCGTTTACCCCACGAGATGGAACCGGAATCGCCGCGCGCTTATCCCATGGCGGCCCCCATTGAAGTCACCGCGTTGCCCTACTGGACGGCCTTCGGCGATTCGCAGTGCGCTGGCGCCGGCGGGCAGGCCGCGTTCCGAATTTCGCCGTCCTGGCAGATTGTCGGGCAACTGAGCGGTTGCGCACTCCGCGATATGCCTATAAACGTCAGCGGCGATTCGATGACCTATTCAATCGGGCCGCGTTGGACGCCATTGTCCGAACGGCGGCTGAGTCCCTTTGCCCAGGTGCTGGTCGGCGGCAACAAGCTAACCCGCTATGAAACCGATCCGGTTCGCGAACGGCTGCTCAAGGCGGAGGCCGAGCGAAAGGGATTGAAGGCCCCGGCGACGGAATCCTATTCCAAAGCGGATATTCGCCATGGTTTCGCTCTCTCCGCCGGGACCGGTATCGATATCCGGCTCAATCCCGCTCTGGCCTTCCGTCTCGCGAGCATCGAGTACGCCCGTTCCTGGGCCGGCGCTCCAGGTACCGCGCCGGAGACGCGAACTTATAACCACGGTCTGCAACTCTCCACCGGCGTTATTTTGCGCATGGGCACCTGGTGATTTATACTGGTGAGGGATGCCCCTTGCTGGGAGATCGTTCAACGGTAGGACAGCAGACTCTGACTCTGCTTATCGGGGTTCGAATCCCTGTCTCCCAGCCATTTCGTAAGTGATCCAGGTTCACGACCCGGTAATAGACAAAACTTTGACAAGGGGCCTGCGAGGAATCCACTTTCCCTCATCCCCGTGTTTGCCGTTTTCGCTGGCGCCACGGCCACCGCAACCGCTGCGGAAGGCAATCCGCTGATGGATGCGCTTGCCGCCGCCCGCCAGCGCGAAAGAAAAGATCGGCTTAACAGTTTACGTGAAGAGCCAGCAAATCGGCATGCTGGCGACGCAAATAGGGATGGCGTTCTGGGAAGGGCGCAGCGAACCGCAATCCGGGCTCGTCGTCGGCTGACCGCCATTGGCGCTGGAACGATGGCTTAAATTCCACTTGACAGATGGCGAACAAAAAGCGAATATCGATGCATGACGTTGATTGGCATTGCCAAGATGGCCGCCGAAAGCCCCCTATTAGAGGGCAAACGCCGGGTATCGTACTTGGAACTCCCTGCCAGAAGTTTCATCGGGTCGTGTTCGGGGAAACGGCAAATATTTGACTGGACCGTGAATCCCTATCGTGGCTGCGAATATGGCTGCCGCTACTGTTATGCGCGCTATACCCACGAGTTCATGGAGCTTTCGGTAGACGATTTTGAGACGCGCATCTTCGCCAAGCAATGGGATGCGGTTCAGTTCCGGCGCGAGCTTCGGAGGCTCGCGCCGGGCGACACCGTGGCCTTCGGAACGGCGACAGACTGTTACCAGCCGGCTGAACGCCGTTTCGGCCTGATGCGGCGCATGTTGGAGGAGATGCGGGGCGCGGTGGAAGAGTTGAAGATCGTCATCACCACAAAATCCGATCTGGTATCGCGAGACGTGGATTTGTTGGGTTCGTTGGCGAGAAGAAATGACGTCCGTGTAAGTATTACCATCACAACGTTCGACGCGGCGCTGGCGAGGAAAATGGAACCGTTCGCGCCGCGGCCCGCATTGCGGCTGGCCGCGATGGAAAAGCTGGCGGCGGCGGGAATCTCCGTCGGCGTTGGCGTGTCGCCCGTTCTGCCGCTGATTACCGATTCGGAGGCCAGTCTGGACGCGGTGGCGCAGAAGGCGAAGGCGGCCGGCGCGCGCGCTTTGTGGGCTCAGCCGTTGTTCCTGAAGGACAGCGCACGGAAGGTATTCATGCCGTGGCTGGAGCAGGAGTACCCGGCGCTTATGGCGAAGTACCGTGCCTGGTACAGCCGGGACGCTTACCTTCGGGATCCGTATGTGGAATGGTTGAAGAAGCGGGTCGATGCGATCCGGCAACGCCATGGACTGAGCGAACGCGGCGGGAATTACCGTCCGCCGGATTGGGTGGGTCCGTCGCAAATGCGATTATTCGGGTAACCATGCCAATCGCCATCGTTGGTGACTACTGCGCGGGATTTGCCACTCACCTGGCGATGCTGCCGGCGCTGTTTCATGCCGGGGTGGATGGCGTCTGGATTCCAACCACGGAGGCGGAGCAGGCCCTGTCGGCCGATGGCATTTGGCTCGCGCCAGGGAGTCCGTACGCTTCGTTTGAAAAAGTGCTGGTGCTGATTCGCTTCGCCCGGGAACGGCGGATTCCGTTCCTGGGAACATGCGGCGGCTTTCAACATGTGTTGATTGAGTTCGCCCGCAATGTTCTCGGCATCGCCGGCGCCGACTCGGCCGAACATACGGGCGGCGCGGGCGGCTGCGTTGTCATCCCCATCGTTTGTCCCATCTCGACAGACTCGGCATCGCCTAAACTATTCGGCGGAGAACGAGTCACTTTTCTCCCGGGCAGCCGTCTACGCCGGATCATGGCGGTGGAGAAGTCCCAGGAAGAGTATTTCTGCAATTTTGAGGAAAACCCGCGTTTTCGCGAGCGGTACGAAGCGGCCGGGCTCGATGTATCGGCGGTAAATCCGGGCGGCGTGGCCCGGGCCGTGGAAGTGGCGGAGCACCCGTTTTTTATCGCCACGCAATTCCAACCGCAAATGACTTCGCGGCCTGGCGCGCCCCACCCCTTGCTTGCGGAATTCGCCCACTTGCTAATGGAAAGTGCTTGACAGAGAATAAAGCTATGAGTTCCCCGCGGCCAGTCGCGATCAGCGATCACGCGTTAGAACAGTTGCAATATATCCGCGACACCATGGAGCGTACCGGCTCGTTCACGGCCGTACCCGGTTGGGGCGGCGTGGCCATGGGCGCCTCGGCACTGGTGGCGGCGGTGATCGCCGCGCGGCAGACCGACGTACGGATGTGGGGCATTGTATGGATGTTCGAAGTAGTGCTGGCCCTGGCGATCGGCAGCGCCTTTATTCTGCGCAAAACGCGGCGGGGCGACCGGAGTATGTTCGCGGCGCCGGGGCGGCAGTTTTTCCTGAGTTTCAGTCCGCCAGTGGCGGCCGGCGGCGTGTTGAGCTGGATCCTATACAGCCAAGGCGCGTGGGCGGTGCTGCCGGGAATGTGGTTGATGCTCTATGGCGCCGGCGTGGTCACGGCGGGCGCTTTTTCGGTCCGAGTGGTTCCGATCATGGGGCTTTGTTTTATGGGCCTGGGCGCGATGGCGCTGGCCTGTCCGGCGGCGTGGGGCAACTGGTTTCTCGCCTTCGGTTTTGGCGTTTTGCACGTCGTGTTCGGATTGATCATTGCAAGGAGGTACGGTGGCTAAAGCGACAGCATCCAAGTTGGCGGCGGTGAAGCCGTCCCCAACAACCGTGGCGACGAGGGAAACGCAGGCGCTGGACCGGCTGATTCACGAGAAGGTTCGATTGGGAATCGTCAGCGCATTGGCGGCCAGCGGACCGCTGACGTTCGTTGAGTTGCGATCACTGCTGGCGACGACGGACGGAAACGTGAGCGTTCATGCGCGCAAGCTGGAAGAAGCCGGCTACATTACTTGCACGAAAGGCTATGAGGGACGGGTTCCGCGGACGGAATATGCATTGACGGCGGATGGGCGCGCGGCGCTGGAGAAATATCTCGATCATCTGGGAGCGATCCTCGGGGCGTTGCGGAAGAAATAGTTAGAGCCGCCCGCCGGCGCGTTTGTGAGCGCGAAGGGCCAATAGCGCGGCGATATAAATCAGCAAGAGACAGACAAACGGCAGCCATGGGTACCTTTTAAGGAACTGTGGAACGAAGAACGGAAGGGCAAGGAGTCCGACCGCGCCGGTGGCGAAGTAAAGGCGGCGGCGAAATAATGCGCGGATTTCTCGCAAAGCAACGTGCAGACTATTTGGCGGGTCGGGCGGGAGTGGCGCCATTGGGCGGGGGGGCGCGGCGAGCGCGTTCGCCACGCCGGGATTCGTGGCGGCTTCGGTTTCGAGAAGTTCCCGTGTCGCCTGGGAAGCCTCGCCTGCGTGGTACAGGATCACAAGGTCGGTGAGGATGTCGGGATGCAGCGTCATCGGTTTTTCTCCAGTTTTTGGCGGGCGCGAAAAATGCGGATCTTTACGGTGGCCAGCGGCAGTTGCAGTTGCGCGGCGATCTCTTCGTAGCTGAGTTCGCCTTGCGCGAACAGAACCAGCGGTTCGCGCAGCGTTTCAGGAAGTTTCGCGATCGCGTTCAGTACATTTTTCAGCTCGATGGGCAGGTCGGGGTTGGGATGGCTGACGGGCGGCGCGGCGGCTTCGAACGCCACCTGCCGCCAACTGCGCCTTCCGTGCTCGCGCCACAGGTTTCTGGCGATGGTGACCAGGTAGCCCCGGGCGGTGGCGGCGTGCACCGGTTGGTCGGCGGCCAGCGCGCGAACGAAAGTCTCGGCAGTCAGATCCTCCGCCAATGCCGTATTCCGGCTCCACGCCAGCAGGCAGCGATAGACCGCGGTGGCATGGGCCGCATAGATGTCTTGAAATCGAATCGGTTCGGCCATGCTCGGCTATAAATATGCGCGACGGCTGGTTTTGTTACCGTGGATTCTGATGACTCGAAGGAAAATTATCTCAACCGCCGCCGCCGGCGTCGCGCTGCAAGCGCAGGCCCAGTCGCCAGCCGCTCGCCATTACATCGTGATGCGCAAATTGTTCCTGCGCAACAGCGCCGATAACCAGGTCGCTAAACTCACCGAGTTCCTGGAGAAAGCCGCGATGCCCGCCGTGCAGCGCTCCGGGGCCGCCACCGTGGGATTTTTCGCCTCCCAATTGGCGCCGGATTCCCCATTCATCCTCGCGCTCTCGAGCTTCCCTACGCTGGCCGCGTATGAGGCCGCGCAGGCCAAACTCAGCGCCGATAACGCCTACCAAACGGCCCTGAAAGCCTACAATTCAGGGCCTGGATTGCGTTTCGTGCGCTACGAAACGTCGCTTCTCCGCAGTTTCACCGGCTTCCCCAACCTCACCGTCAACGTCTCCCCCGACGCCTCGCGGTTGAATCGCCTCTTCGAACTTCGCACCTACGAAAGCGACGACTCCTCCAGCCTTTCCGAAAAGATCCGCATGTTCAACGAAGGCGAAATTTCGCTCTTCCAAAAAACCGGACTCGACCCCGTCTTCTTCGGTGAAACGGTCTTCGGCCCGAAGCAGCCCAACCTCACCTATATGCTTGGCTACGATGACTGGAACGCGCGCGACGCGAACTGGAAGAAATTCCTCTCGCATCCGGACTGGATCAAACTCCGGACAACTCCAGGATGGAGCGACGCCGAAATCGTCTCCAACATCTCAAGCATGTTCCTCCGCGCGCTGCCGTTCTCGCCCGTCCGCTAGGGAATGCCATATAATCACTGCTTTCGGGAGAAGAAATCGTGAAGAGAAACTTTGTCTTATTTGGCGGCCTGCTGGCCGGTGCCGCGCTGCTGTGGGCGGCTACCGCGCCTCGTGTTCCGGCCACCGTTCAGGAAGTGTCCGAGCCCGGCGGCGTGCTCCCCGGCAACCCGAGGATCGCCCTCGTCAAAGTAGCTGATGGCTTTGCCGACCCCACCAACGTAGCCAACGACGGGTCGGGCCGGCTCTTCGTCTGTGAGCGCGTCGGCCGTATCCGCGTCGTTCACAAAGATGGCCGCGTGCAGAAGGAGCCGTTCCTCGACCTGACGAATATCAACCCGCTCGGCACCGACGTCCAGACGGGCTTCGTCGAACAGGGCCTCTATTCCGTCGCCTTCCATCCGAAATTCAAGCAAAACGGGTATTTCTACGTTCACTACGCTTCGCTGCCGTTCAACGGCGATGGCTTGATCGTCCGTTTTCAGGTGGACAAGAACAATCCCAACTTTCTCACGCCGGAACGCACCAAGCAGACCTCCAAAGTTCTCCTGCGCATCGAGCAGCCCTACTACAACCACAACGGCGGCCAGATTGAGTTCGGGCCCGATGGCTATCTCTATATTGGCTCGGGCGACGGCGGCTGGGAAGGCGATCCGCTGGAGGCCGGCCAGGATCTGAACACTCTCCTCGGAAAGATGCTCCGCATCGACGTTAATACCGAAGACGACCGCATTCCCTACAAAATCCCGCCGTCGAATCCATTCGCCACCGCCGCCAAGGAGCAGTTGATGTCGCTCTTCGGCATCACCGAAGTGGACTTTGCAAAGATCAAGACGAAGAGCCGTCCGGAGATCTGGTCATTCGGCCTGCGAAATCCTTACGAGTTCTCGTTCGACTTAAAAACCGGCGACCTCTATATCGCCGATGTCGGACAGAATCACTGGGAGGAGATCGACTTCCAGCCCGCCAGTTCCAAGGGCGGTGAAAACTACGGCTGGCCGCGCGTCAATGGCACCAAGTGCTTCCCCATGACGGGACCCGATGACAAATGCGGCATCGTGGGAACGCTGCCCGCCGGGCAGTATCCGCATGAGGTTCCGTACCCGGGCGCCGCGCCGTTAAAGGGTGGGCATGGCTGCTCCGTTGAAGGACTCGGCGTCGCTAATTACGGCGGTATGAAGGGCGTGTATCTCGTCGGGGACTGGTGTTCCGGCCGCGTCTTCGGCATGGGCTGGAATGGGGATAAGTGGATCCTGCAGGAATTGGCGCACACGAATTTGCAGTTCACCGCCGGCGGTTACGACGAGAACGGCTACGTGATGGCCGTGAATTGCAACTGCTTCTACACCTCCGATAAAGGCGCGACGGGCAACCCGCCGGGCGCATTGTGGCGCGTGATGCCGATCGGCGAAGTTCCGCGCGGCGCGGAGACGGCCCGAACCGCGTCGGCGCCGGTGGAGACTTCTTCAACTGGCCCGTTCCAGTTGATGCACCCGCTCGACAACAAGGCGCTTCAATTTAACCTGATGGCGAATGACAAAGTGACGCCGGCCGTGGAGCAGTTCCGCAAGGCGGGCGTGAACTCCTACAACAGCAACGCCGCGGCCATCGCCGCCGGCAAGAGGGCTTACGGCCAGTGGTGCGCGAGTTGCCATTTGGCCGACGCGACCGGCCGCATGGGTTCTAACCTGATTGACGCGCAGGTAACTTATCCTCGGGTCAAGACGGACGCCGGTTTCTTCGAAGTCGTCTACGCCGGCGCCACCGGCGCCATGCAGTCCTTCGGCAACCGCGTGGCGCAGGACGACATTTTGAAAATCAACGCTTACGTGAATAGCTTGAAGAAGAAGTGAGCGGCGCACCCTCACCCTAATTGGGGCAGTTGACCGGTCGTGATGCGGTATCCAATCGTGTATACGATGCCCCCTAACAGTCCGCCTATATTGAATCCCGCGTGGCGTACAAACGCCGGCGCCCAACTCCCGGTCGATTCCCTGACCTGTGCGCAGAGGTACCCCAAAACAGTCGTCCAGAGGACAATCCACAACACGGACGGCGTATCCACGCCCGCCAGGAACAGGCTGAGGTGCATGGAGCCGAAGAGCGCCGCGCTCCACCAAATCCGCGACGGCCCGGCGGGCAACCCGCTTTGGAACCAGCCGCGACAGAAAATCTCCTCGCTCAAGCTGGACCAAAACCAGATCATTGCAATCATCTGCGGCAGCGGATAGCCTTTCATCATTGCCCGCATCCCATCGAAATGGAAGACCAGCGCGCCCAGGCTGGCCAACGCGCCCGTCAGCAACCCCGGCGCCAATACCCTCCACCACCCAACGTTCCGCGGCCAGACGAAACCGAACTCCTTCCATTTACCACGCACCAGCGCGAGCGAGACCAGGATCAACAATAGCTTCAGCGCGCCTCATCGCGCAAGCGATGGCCGACGATTTGACGCTGGTTACCACCGACGAGACCATCCGTCGCCATTCCGTTCCGGTCCACTGGTGATTGCGCGGTTTCGTATAATGGGTGGCAAGATGATTACCCTTAGTCCTGAACACGAACATCTGATCGAGCAAGCGATGCGGACTGGCGCATATGAAGGACCGGATGACGTTAT
>Ga0163151_10000725_pt1 | contig 57430 bp, 58 predicted proteins | sample OliLakLV19MP5IB2_FD_145596 | JGI IMG/M metagenome (GOLD analysis project Ga0163151, IMG submission 145596) | Freshwater microbial mat bacterial communities from Lake Vanda, McMurdo Dry Valleys, Antarctica - Oligotrophic Lake LV.19.MP5.IB-2 | ecosystem: Environmental > Aquatic > Freshwater >... | reverse complement strand
GTCCGCATCCCAATAAAAGAGGAGGACGACTGCGTCCCCACCAACCCCTACGGCGAGAGCAAGCTGCTGGTGGAGAAGATCATCCGCTACTACAGCCAGGCGCACGGCCTGTCAGCCGTGGCCCTGCGCTACTTTAACGCGGCCGGCGCCTCACTCGACGCCAGCAGCGGCGAGAACCACCCGGTCGAGACCCACCTCATCCCCAAGATCTTGGAGGTGGTCAGCCAGCCGGGCAAGGCGTTCAAGGTCTTCGGCGCTGACTACCCGACGCGCGACGGCACGGCCGTCCGCGACTACGTCCATGTCCTGGACCTGGCCGCGGTCCACGCCCTGGCCCTGGAAAAGACCAAGACCACGCCGGGCGCCCACGCTTATAACGTCGGCACGGGCAAGGGCTATTCCATCATGCAGGTCGTCCAGGAAGTCCTGGAAGTCACCCGCCGCATGGTCATCTGCGAGCCGCAGCCCCGCCGGGAGGGAGACCCGGCCATCCTGGTGGCGGACTCGTCCAAGCTGAAGGCCGAACTGGGTTATGAACTCAGGCACTCCGACCTCAATACCATCGTCAAGACGGCCTGGGAGTGGCACAAGAAGTCCAAGGCCAAGCCGCCGGCGCCGCCCGCCGCCTCGGCCCCCGCCGCCTCGGCACGGTAGAATTTCATCCGTCCGCGGGCTTTATGGTATAATTAAGCCTGCAAGACTTACCCGCATAATCCGCAGAAGAAACAAAAGATGAAAAAGCTTTCGGTCATCATACCGGCTTACAACGAGGAAAAGAGAATAGGGGCCACGCTCCTGGACGTCGACGCCTACCTGGAAAAGCAGCAGTACGATTACGAGATCCTGGTCATCGACAACAACAGCAAGGACAGCACCTCGGAGGTCGTGAAGCGCCTGGAGTCGACCACCGTCCAGAACGCCCGCGTCATCCTGGAAACCACGCGCGGCAAGGGCGCGGCAGTCAAGCGCGGAATGGCGGAAGCTGACGGCCAGTTCGTCGTCTTCATGGACGCGGACAACGCCACCCCCATTTCCGAAATCGAGGCCCTCTGGCCGCACCTGCAGTCCGGCACGGAAGTCGTCATCGGCTCCCGATACGTGGATCCGGACACGGTCAAGACCAAGCAGCCAGCCTACAAGGTCCTGCTGTCCCGGATGAGCAACATGCTCATCCAGCTCGTCCTCATCCCGCACATCAAGGACACCCAATGCGGGTTCAAGGCGTTCGACGGCAAGGCATCCAAGGAAATTTTCAAGCTCGTCTCCATTTACGGCTGGGGCTTTGACATGGAAGTCCTGACCATTGCCCTGAAGCTGAGCTACCGCATCAAGGAAGTCCCTGTGTCGTGGACCGAGCATGGCGGCAGCCACGTTCCGCTCAATGCCTACCTCCAGGCCCTGCGCGACCTAATGAAGATAAAATGGCACGCCATGACCGGCAGGTATTCGGCAGGGAAGTGAAACTTTCGGCGCTGAGTTTCGTATAACCATATAGAGGCACAAAAAATGATGCGAGAGAGCAATTTTTATAAACTAGCCGCCATGTCAGCGCTGGGCATTGCAATGCCCAGCTTTTTGCTATTTGGGGCAATTTTCGCGCCTGCTTCAGGGCAGGCGTCCGTCCCGGCGGTCGCCGTGGTCTTTGCTCTGGACGAAGACGCCGCCACTTCCGCCTGGCAGTCATTGCCCGGTGCGGAATTTTTGTTCGGCGGTGATGGTCTGCCCCAGACTTACCGCGCGCTGGCCACCGCACCCCAGCTGGCCCAGATGTCCGCCGATCCCGGCCTGCTCTATGCGCAGGCGGACGCTGACGTCCTGGTCTCCCGCATCAAGACCAATGACCCCTATTTCACCACGGACGACGACGAGGGCGACAAGCAGTGGTACCTGCCCAAGATCCGCATGCCGCAGGCCTGGGAATTCGGCACCGGTTCCGATGACGTGACCGTGGCCATCATTGACACCGGCATCCATTCCTCGCACCTGGAATTCAACGACGGACGCGTGCTGGCCGGCTATGACGCGACCACCAGCACGAACATACCGGCCGACTCCAACTCCGACGATAACGGGCACGGCACGGCCGTGGCCGGCGTCATCGGCGCCATGTCCGGCAACGGCAAGGGGATTGCCGGCATCAACTGGGAAGTCGGCCTCATCCCGGTCAAGGCCCTGGCCGCAGACGGCACCGGCAAGCTGTCAGCGGTGGCCGCCGGCATAGTCTGGGCGGCGGAGCAGAATGCCGACATCATCAACCTGTCCCTGGGCGGCAACGGCTTCGGCAAGGACCAGACCCTCATCAATTCGATCATTTACGCATACAAGCGCGGCTCAGTCATAATCTCCGCGGCCGGCAATGACCTGGCCGAGAACGGCGTCAGCCTGGACAGCAAGCCTGTCTATCCGATCTGCGCGGACAGCACGGACAACATGGTCATCGGCGTGGCCGCCACCGACATCAACGACCAGAAGGCCAGCTTTTCCAACTACGGCGTGGACTGCGTGGACATCTCCGCGCCCGGCAGGAAAATCCTGACCACGGCCTTCCTGCCGTCTGACCCGTCCGACAACATCCTGATTTACGGATCCGGCACGTCACTGGCCACGCCGATAGTTTCCGGCGTGGCGGCCTTGCTCAAGGCCAACAACCCCAAGCTCTCCAACTGGGAAATCCGCGACATCCTGCTCCAGACAACCGACAACATCGATGCCCTCAACGTGACCTCCTGCCAGGGCGGTAGCTGCAACGGCTACCTGGGCACCGGGCGCATCAACGCCCAGTCCGCCCTCCGGCCCAGGCCCATCCTGGAAGGCGGCCTGGTGCGCGAGAGCACGAATTCGGAAATATACCAGGTCGGCGGGGGCGTCAAGCGTCTGGTCAACCCGTTCGCCTTCAGGCAGCGCGGGTTCAGTCCCGAGTCGGTGCTCAACGAGTCCAACAACCAGCTGTCTGACTACCGGACCGAAGACCCTGTCCCGCCGCTCGACAACACCTTGGTCAAGGCGGAGGGCGACCCGACGGTTTACTTCGTCCTGGGCGGCGAGCTTCATCCCCTGACCGGATACGTCTTTCAGGCGCGCAAGTTCAAGTTTTCCGACATCCAGGAGATGCCGGCAGGCGAGCTGACGGACTTCAACGTGGGCGAGTGGTACTGGCCGCCGGACGGCACGCTGCTGGTCGGGCCGGATTCCGGCACCGTCTACCTGATGCAGGACGGGGTGAAACGGCCGGTCTCCGGGTTCGTCTTTACACAAAGAAGGCTGTCTTACGGGAGCATCGTGAAAATGTCACAAAATGAGCTGAGACATGTCCCAAATGCGCCGGATAAGTTCTGGCTGACGCCCCTTGAGAATTCCCTGCTCAAGCCGGATGCCGGCGAGCAAGTCTACCTGGTGGTGGACGGGGTGCTCCGGCCGCTCAGCGGCCCGGCATTCTCCGCCCGCGGCCTGCGGTTCAGCGACATCCGCCCCGCCCCGGCCCACGAGCTTGCCGTGCTCCAGTCCGGACCGCCCATATTGAAGTAGAAGCCTAAGCCAACTAACCTCCAACAAACAAATGACAAAGACGCTTAAGAAAATTTCCGTCCTGGCCGTGGGCCTGATGGTCCTGACCACCACGGTCCCGTTGCCCGCCGCAATGGCCGCCGAAGGCATCGACCCGAACTTCAACCCCGGCATCCTGATATCAGACAAGGCCTTTTCCGACGTCGGGACTTTTGGCTCGGCCGCCGGCATCCAGAAGTTCCTTGAGCAGCGCAAGTCAGCGCTGGCCGACACCTCCCAGGCCTTCGTCAAGAAACTGAAGGAGCCCGATTCCCTGACCAAGGTCGGTCTGGAAGACCCGCAGCCGTCCTTGAGCCGCCTGCGCACCGCTGCAGAACTGATTTACGACTCCTCCACGAAGCACGGCCTCAACCCGCAGGTCATCCTGGTCAAGTTGGATAAGGAGCAGAGTTTGGTCTCCGGCAAATTCACCGGCGACGTCCTGCAGAAGCGCCTGGATCGCGCCGTGGGCTTCGGCTGCCCGGATTATGAGGGCTGCGGAGAAATATTCCTGAGCTTCTACCGGCAGCTGTTCGGCACCTTCGATTCCAACGGCGCCCGCTGGCTGGGCGCGGCTGCGTCATTGATGCGCTCATTCAACACCGAAGGCGGCCGCGGCCCGGGCATGGACGCCAGCAACCGCGTGTTCGGCCGGCCCATCATCCGGATTTCCAAGGTCGGGGATGCGGTCGTCTTTGACAACACCATGGGCGGGTACGAGGGCATCAAGCAGAATCAGACCGTGACCATAGGCAACCGCGCCACCGCCGCCCTCTACCGCTACACGCCGCACGTCTTCAACGGCAACTATAACTTTTGGAAGCTGTATTCCTCCTGGTTCAAGTACCCCAACGGCACAGTCATCCAGATGAAGGGCGACGATAACTTCTACGTCATCGACAACGCCAACAAGCGGCCGTTCAGCCAGTTCGTGGCCACCCAGCGCAAGATCGACACCTCCAGCGTGGTGACGGTCTCCAAGTCCGAATTCGACACCTACCTGACCGACAAGCAGATGCCGCCCCTGGACGGCACCCTGATCAAGGGCGCCGCCAGTGCCGCCGTCTACCTGATCCAGGACACCAAGAAGCGCCCGATCTCCGGCCCGGTCTTCACCCAGCAGAAGTTCAGCTTCGCCAACGTGGTCACCGTGCCGCAGGCCGAGGCGGACCTGTACGACCAGGGCGCGTACGTCACCCCGACCACCGGCACCCTGGTGGTGGGCGAGACCGACGGCACCGTCTACCTGATTGACGTCGACCTCAAGCGCGCGGTCAGCTACGACGTGTTCGTGGCCCGCAAGTTCAGCTTTGGCAAGATCCTCAAGCTGTCTGACGTCGAAGTCAAGGCCTTCCCCTCAGGCCCGTGGGCCACTCCGCCCGACCAGGTCGCCATCAAGCTCAAGGGATCCTCCGGCATCTACTGGTTCCGCGACAACCAGAGGCGCTACGTTTCAGCCTTCGTCTACCAGCAGCGTGGCGTGGCAAACTTCCCCCACATGGAACTGGGCGCGGATGAGTTCAACTCCATCCCGGTCGGTGACCCGTTCCCGCCCAAGGACGGCACGGTCATCCAGGGAGAAAAGTCGACCGGCATCTATGTCATGGAGACAGGCCTCAAGCGCCTCCTGACCCTGGCCGCCTACCAGCGCATGCGCAACCCCAAGCCGATCATATTGTCCCAGGCTGACGTCGATGCGTACGCCGCCGGCAGCACTGTGGCCAAGTAGCCTGACCCATAAAAGCCCCGCCCTGAGCGGGGCTTTTATGCATTTACATCGCACGCTTTTTCTGGTAAAATTGTAGGCTATGAACAACATCATCGAGGTCAAGAACCTGACCAAGACCTATGGCGATTTCACCGCCGTGGACAACATCTCCTTTGCCGTCAGGCAAGGGGAGACTTTCGGCATCCTGGGCCCGAACGGAGCCGGCAAGACCACGACCCTGGAGATGATCGAGGGCCTGAAGTCCATGACCTCCGGCGAGGTCATGCTGGACGGCAATGACGTCCGGACCGAGGCCAGGGAAGTGAAGGCCAAAATCGGAGTGCAGCTGCAGTCGTCGTCGTTCTTTGACGGCCTGAACCTTCTTGAGCTGGTCGAGACGTTCGCGTCACTGTACGGCCGGAAGGTCGACGCCATGAGTCTCCTGGAACAGGTCCAGCTGACCGACAAGGCCAGGAGCAAGGCCAAGGAATTGTCTGGCGGGCAGAAGCAGCGCCTGAGCATTGCCGTGGCACTGGTCAACGACCCCAAGGTCATCTTCCTGGACGAGCCGACCACCGGCCTGGACCCGCAAGCCCGCCATAATCTCTGGGACCTGGTCAAGCAGATAAAGGCCCTGGGCAAGACCGTCGTCCTGACCACCCATTACATGGAAGAGGCCGAAATCCTGTGTGACCGCATTGCCATCATGGACCATGCCCGCATAGTGGCCATGGACACCACAGTCAACCTGTTGAGGCAATCGGGCGTCGCATCCGCCATCGCGTTCCGCCCGAGCCGCGAAATCGACCCGGCCCAGCTGCAGACCCTGCCGGGCGTGGACAAGTCCGCGGCAAGCGGCGGGGAATACAGGCTGTCCTGCACCAACGTCACCGCTGCCATGCCGGCGCTGTTCCAGCGCCTGCGCGAGCTGAACGTCGAGGTCAAGGACCTGAAGGTCACCGAACCGACCCTGGAAGACGTCTTCCTGGCATTAACCGGCCACGAATTAAGGGACTAGCATGAATACCATACTCCACCTGACCTACTCGTCCATCAAGATGTTCGTGCGCAACAAGCAGGCCCTGTTTTTCACCCTCATTTCCCCCCTGATCATCATGGGCATCTTTGGCTTGCTGGCCTTTGACCGCGTGCCGCAAGTCGACTTGGGCGTGGCCGTCACCGCCCCGCCGAACGCCGGCACCGAAGCCTTCCTGGAGCAGCTCAAGTCAGTTCCGGCGTTCAATGTGCAGGTCGGCACCGAGACGGTCGAGCGCGAGGCAATCAAGGAGGGGGAGAGGGCCGCCGTCCTAGTCATTCCCGGCAACTTCTTCCCGGAAAACGGCAAGCCGACCGGCGAGGGCATGATCATCCTGATCAACTCCTCACAGCCCCAGCAGTCATCGACTGCCGTCAGCATCGTCAACCAGATCCTGGACAAGACCACGCTGGCCGCCACCGGAGCGCCGCCGCTGTTCAACGTCCGAACCGAGGACGTCAGCTCCCGCAACTTCAAGTACATCGACTTCCTGGTTCCCGGCATAGTCGCGCTGTCCATCATGCAGATGTCGGTCTTTTCAGTAGCGTTCATCTTTGCCGACTATAAGGAGAAGGGCGTCTTGAAGCGCCTGCTGGCCACCCCCATGAAGCCGTACGAGTTCGTGACCGCCAACGTCATCACCCGCCTGATTGTCTCGGTCATCCAGGCCGCCTTCCTGATTGGCGTGGGGGTGCTGGTGTTCAAGGCCCAGGTCATCGGCTCCTACTTCCTGCTCATCCCAATCGTCGTCCTGGGCGCGATCATGTTCCTGGGCATGGGATTCACCATCTCCGGCTTTGCCAACACCGTGGAAACCGTCCCGGCCATCGCCAACCTTATCGTCTTCCCCATGCTTTTCCTGGGCGGCACCTTCTTCCCCATAGACACCATGCCGACCTGGCTCCAGCACGTCGCCAACTACCTGCCGCTGACCTACCTTTCAACTGCCATGCGCGAGGTCATGCTCAACGGCGCGACCTTCTCCGAGATCCAATCCAACATCTGGTGGATGCTGGCTTGGGCGGTTGCCCTGGTCGCCGCCGCCAACTTCAGCTTCAGCATGGAAGAGAAGAGGCAATAACAGCCGCAACCAAGGCTGCCGAAAAGCTGTTTTTTTGTTGCGTGTGGCGCGGGATGATTCTTGGTTTATTTGGTCCAAATCTGGTATGATTAAAAGGCTATGTTGCATCTCGGCAGAAACCTAGTCAGTCTGGTCGTCTCGCGGGTGCTCTCCGGAGTGGTCCTGTTTTTAATTTACACCCGCCTGCTCCAGTACCTCGGCCCGGAAGCGGCTGGGCACTTCGGCCTGCTGGCCTCGTACCTGACCGTCTTCAGCTTCTTCGCGGACATCGGCATGTCCCAGCTCATCATCAAGAAGATGAGCGAGGACATCACGCACGTCAACAAGTACCTGTCCAACTACTTCATCGTCCAGTTCGGGCTGGCCCTGGGCTTCATGGCCATAATGGGTGGGTTCGTCTACTTTGCCGACTATCCCGAGCACGTCAAGGCGGCGCTGTACGTATCGAGCCTGGGCCTGCTGCTCAGCTCGTTAAGCCTGCCGTTCAGGACCGTGGTCGTGGCCAACCAGAAGCTGACCATCAACGCGCAGATCAACTTCTTCAACTCGTTCATCAACTCCGGCATGATGGCCCTGGCCATCGCCCTGGACCAGGGCGTGTTTTTTCTGGCCTTCATCAGCGTGGCCGTGGCCGTCTTTGACCTGGTCCTGTATGGCATAATCGTCCACCGCAAGTTCGCCAGGCTCAGCCTCAAGCCCGACTGGCCGTTCATTCTCCAGCTGTTCAAGTGGAACATGCCCTTCATGCTGCTGACCCTGTTCGGCGTGTACAACCGCATGGATGGGCTGATCCTGCCGCACTTCCGCAGCTTCACCGAGACCGGCTACTACGCCGCCGCCTATAAGTTCTGGGACATCCTGGCGTTCTTCCCGGGACTGCTCGGCATCACCCTTTACCCGTTTTTTGCCCGATCATTCAGCAAGGGCCTGATGAACGACGTCCGCCAGGGCCTGGAGACCTACACCCGGTTCATGATCGCCGTGGCGCTGCCCATGGCCGTGGGCGTGTTCGTCCTGGCCGAGCCGCTGACCATGGAGTTCTTCGGCAAGGACTTCCTGCCGGCCGCCGACGCCATGTGGGTCCTGGTCCTGGCCGTGGCCATACTCTTTGTCTACACGCCGGCCAACAGCCTGGTCATATCGCAGATGACCAGGGTCGCCACCAAGGTCACGGGCTTCACCTTCTTCTTCAACATCACGCTCAACCTCATCCTGATCCCTAGGTTCGGGTTCATCGCCGCCGCCGCCGTGACCGCGGCCAGCGAGCTCGTCCAGGCCGTGGGCTACACCTATTTCATAAAGAAGAGGATTGTCGATTTCGAGTTCTTCGCCAATTTCCCCAAGCCATTGGCCTCCACGCTGGCCATGGCCGTGTTCCTGTACGCCTTCCGCGACCAAAACGTCTGGCTGGTCATCGCAGCCGGCGGCGTGGTCTATTTCGCGTCCCTATACATCATGCGCTTCTTCCGCCCGTCTGACTGGGTCCTGGTCAGCGCCGCGGTCAACATCCGCAAGCCGATCAACCCTGACGATCCAACGTACCCGTAACCACACCACCATGAGAATCGGCATAGAGGCAGAGCGGGCGAACGTCCCAAACCCCACCGGGGTGGAGCGGTACGCCACCGAGCTCATCCGCAACCTGGGAAACCTCGACCAATCCAACCAATACGTCCTCTACTTCCGGACCGAACCGCAACCGTGGTTCAGGGAACTGCCGGCCAACTTCAGCATGCGCGTCATCCCGTTCCCTAAGTTCTGGACCCAGACACGGCTGGCCTGGGAGCTCCTTATCGACCCGGTAGACGTGTTCGTCCTGCTTATCCAGGCCCTGCCGTTCGTCCACCCGAGGAACTCGATCATCACCGTGCATGACGTGGCCTATGAGATGTTCCCGGAGGCCTTTGCCCCGTTCATGCGCTTTTACCTCAAGCTGACCACCCGGTGGGGCGTGCGGCGCGCCAAGAGGATCATCGCCGTGTCCGACTCGACCAAGAGCGACGTGTCCCGGATTTACGGCACCAATCCACAGAAGATCACCACCGCGCACCTGGGCGTTGACCCCATTTACCATCCGCGGGCGTATGGCGAGGTTCAGCCTTCCCTGGACAAGTACGGCATCACGTTCAAGAAGTACATCCTGTTCGTGGGGACCATGCAGCCGCGCAAGAACATCGTCGGCCTGGTCGAGGCCTATGAGAAGCTCCGCCGCGACAGCCACGTGGAGGAGAAGCTCGTTTTGGTGGGCGGCAAGGGCTGGCTGTGGGAGCCGATTTTGAGGCGCATTGAAGCGTCACCGGCCCGTGACTCGATTAAAATCCTAAATTATGTAAAAATGGAGGACCTCCCACTGCTCTATAATGGGGCCGCGGTCCTGACCCTGCCCGCGCTATACGAGGGTTTTGGCCTGCCTCCGCTGGAAGCCATGGCTTCGGGCACGCCCGTTGTGGTTTCTGACGTCTCGTCCATGCCGGAAGTGGTCGGCGACGCCGGGGGATTGGTCGACCCGAACTCGCCCGACTCCATCGCGGCGGGCTTGCTTTCCGCCTTGACTGACCCTGAGCGGCAGAGGTCCATGGTCGAGAAGGGCCTGGCCCGCGCGAAGAAATTCACCTGGGAGAATACCGCCCGGACCGTCCTGGAAGTAATTCAGTCCTTACGCCAATGAACATAGCAGTATTTTCCGCGCTGTCAATCCTGTCCGGCGTCCTGGCCTGGCTTTTCCTGCGGCCTGGCAAGTACCAGTTCTCGCCCTTGTGGCTGATGCTGGCCGCCTGGAGCGTGGCCCTGGGCGTGCCGCAGCTCGGCCTGTCAGACATAGAGAAGCCGTGGACGCTTGAGTTCGTGGCCCTGGTCCTGGCCTCCCTGGCCAGCTTCACGGCCGGCTTCTTCCTGTTCGACCGCCTGCTGGCCAGGCGGATAATGGATGCGCCGCGCCACTGGTTCCTCATCCGCGACGACTACTCCTCCAAGGCCCTGCGAATTTTCATTTACGTCCTGGCCGCCGCGGCCGGTGTCGGCCTGATCATGTTCTACCAGCGCGCCGGCGATTTCCCGCTGACCTCCGCCGACCCGGACGTCTTCCGCTTTGAGGCGGACGAGAAGGTCCCGGGACTCATCAACTATGCCGCCCAGCTGGCCCGCCTGTTCATCCCGTTGTCGTTCTTCCTGATCTTCAAGGACGGGTTTTCATTCAGGCGCCACTGGGACCTGTTGCTGCTGTGCCTCCTGGGCACCCTATCCCTGGTCGTCTTTGCCTCGCGAACGCAAATTTTCTTCATCGACCTCTGGGTCATGGCCCTGTACCTGTTCATGCGCCGCCCCAACTGGAAGCAGGCGCTGAAGTTCTACCCGATTTTGCTGATCATATCGGTGGCGGTCCTGGCGGCGGTGCCGCTGATCCGCCAGGCCAAGAGCTACGGCACGGGTTACCTGGCCGACGTCCCCGCCATAGACACCTCGCAATTCGCGCCCGGCGGCCAGTACCTCCTGCCCATATACGTGGGCATCTCGTTCAACATGCAGGCCCTGCTCCACGCCCAGCAGTACTACGAAATCAACCCGGTCGAGTGGGGGAAGGTCACCCTGGACCCATTCACCAACATAGTCGGGCTGGACCGGTACGGCCCGAACTTCGACCTGTGCGATATCTTCCAGTGCTGGTGGAACACGGGCACGTACCTTTTCCCGTTCGTGCAGGATTTCGGCAACATGGCTTTTTACCTGGCCCCGGCCATCATCGCCGGGTTCCTGGTCCTGCTCTGGCGCTATTGGCTGCATCATCCCAACTTCCTGAGCGTCAACCTCTACGCTTACGCCTGCTTCTTCATGGTCATGACCATTTACCTGTCGTTCACCGTCCGCGCGGAAATGTACATCGACATCTTCGTCCTGCTGGTGGCCTTCTGGGCCGTTAACCGGAAGGCCCACGTCCATGCCTAAGGTATCCGTCATCGTCGTCGTCTACGACAGCATGAAGTTCCTGCCGCCCGTCCTTGCCGGCATCGCCAGCCAGACGCACGGCGACCTGGAGACTTTTGCCGTCATCAACTCGTCCACTGACGGCTCCGCCGAGTACATCAGGCAGAACTTCCCGTTCGTGAAGATGATCGAGCCGGGCCGCAACACCGGCTTTGCCGGCGGGAACAACCTGGCCATCAGGCAGTCGTCAGGCGAGTTCCTCCAGCTGGTCAACCCGGACCTCATCATGGAGCCGGAATACGTCCAGACCATGCTTGGCGCTTTCACTGACCCCAAGGTGGCGGCCGCTACCGGCAAGCTCCTGCGCTACGATTTCCCGCACGACCTGAAGACCAACATCATCGATTCGACCGGCATCACCATGTCCTCCAGCGGCCGGGCCAAGGACCGCGGCCAGGGCCAGGCCGACCAGGGCCAGTTCGACCACCACCGCGACGTCTTTGCGGTGACCGGGGCCGCCCCAATGTACCGCCGCAGCGCCCTGGAAGCCGTGAAGTTCGAGGATGAGTACTATGACGAGGACTTCCTGGCTTATTGGGAGGACGTGGACCTGTCCTGGCGCCTGAACCGCGCCGGCTTCAAGAACGTCTATGTGCCGGAAGCCGTGGCCTACCACGGCCGCGCCGCCGGCCAGTCCAAGGGCGGATACCTGCACATCCTGAACTTCATCCGCCATCACCGTCGCTTGCCCGCCCACATCAGGCGGCTCAACTACCGCAACCACATCCTGATGTACCTCAAGAACGCGGAGCGCATCCATCCGACGTTCATCTTGCGCGAGATCGCCATGCTCGTGTATATTACCGTCTTTGAGACGGGCACCCTGGCCGCCATCCCGGACATCAGGCGGCTCCTGCCCCGCATGCGGCTGAAGCGGCAGGCCGCCTTCGGCAAGTAGATTTCAACTAACCATACAGACATGGACCTTTCCGTCATCATCCTCAACTACAACACCAAGGACCTGCTGCGCAAGTGCCTGGCTTCGGCCACGGCCTCAAGGACCGGCTATGAGATGGAGATAATCGTGGCCGACAACGCGTCCAGGGACGGCAGCATGGAAATGGTCGCGGCCGAATTCCCGTCCGTGACCCGCCTTCAGAATGCCGGCAACCTCGGTTTTTCCAAGGGCAACAACGCCGCCATGAGAATCGCCAAGGGCCGCTACGTCCTGCTCCTCAATTCCGACACCACGGTCACGCCTGAGACCTTTGACCTGTCCATCCGGTACATGGACGTGCGCCGGGACGTCGGCGCCATGGGCTGCAAGGTCCTGCTGCCGGACGGCCAGCTCGACCAGGCCAGCCGCCGCCGCTTCCCGAACCCGATCAACTCCTTCCTGCGCCTGTTCGGCTTCCGGTCCTTCAGCAACTACAACTATTCCGAGCCGGTCGACCAGGAGCTGGACGTGGACGCGGTGACTGGGGCGTACATGCTGGTCCGCAAGTCGGTCATGGACAAGGTCGGAATGCTCGACGAGGACTTCTTCATGTACGGCGAGGACCTGGACTGGTGCTGGCGCATCAAGGCGGCCGGCCACAGGATATCGTACTACCCGGTGCCCAAGATCACCCATTTCAAGTACGGCTCGTCCCAGGCCATCCCGTACCGGATGATCAGGCTGTCCCATGACGCCATGTGGATTTTCTACCGCAAGCACTATGCCGAGCGCTACCCGGCGCCGGTCAACTGGCTGGTCTACGCCGGCATCGAGGTCCGCAAGCGCCTGGTCATGCTGGTCAACGTCTTCCGCACCAAGAAGACGGTGCATTGATATATCAATAGGCCCGTGGTAAAGTTATTTCATGGATAATAACACCCTGCTAGAGACGAATAGCTTCAATTCACCCATTCCCGTGCCTCCTTCCCCGGTCCAACCGCCCCAACAGCCGCAAGACCAGCAACCCCGTCCGCAAGGCGGACGCCGCTGGATCGCCACCCTGCTGCTGGTCTTGATCGTCTTCGCGCTGGGTTACGGCGCAGGTCAGGGCTCGTTCGCGCTCGAGGACGGGCGGCTGGTGGTCAACCGCGCCTACGACAGCCAGAAGGCCGACTATTCTCTGTTCTGGGACGCCTACGACCTGCTCAACACCAAGTTCGTCGACCAGCCGCTGGACCAGCAGAAGCTGCTGCATGGCGCCATCTCCGGGCTGATCTCCGCGGCCGGCGACCCCTACACCACGTTCTTCGACCCGGAACACGCGCAGATCTTCGCCCAGGAGCTGGAAGGCTCCTTTGACGGCATCGGAGCGGAAGTCGGCATGAAGGAAGAGCAGATGATAATCGTCGCGGCCCTGGATGACACGCCGGCCCAGCGCGGCGGCCTCCTGCCCGGGGACTCCCTCCTGGCCATCAACGGCGAATCGACTTCCGGCATGAGCCTGGACCAGGCCGTCTCCCGCATCCGCGGCAAGGCCGGCACGGAAGTCAAGGTGACCATCCTGCATGAGGGCACTTCCGACTCGAATGAAATCACGCTCATCCGTGCCAAGATCGAGGTCCCGAGCCTGAAGTACGAGTCCCGCGAGATCGACGGCAAGAAGATCGGCATCATCCGCATGGCCCGTTTCGGCGAGGACACCGATGGCCTGCTCAGCCACGCCGTGGACGTGATTTTGCAGACCGGCGTGAAGGGGATAGTGCTCGACTTGCGCGGCAATCCAGGCGGCTACCTGGACACGGCCATCACCACCGCCTCCAACTGGGTCGACACCGACAAGCTGGTGGTCAAGGAGCGGGCGTTCAACGGCGAGGTCAAGGATTACGTCTCTGAAAGCTGGCCGCGCCTCAAGGGCATCGAGACCGTGGTCCTGATCAACGAAGGTTCCGCCTCCGCCTCTGAAATCGTGGCCGGCGCGCTGAAGGATTACGGCCTGGCAACTTTGGTCGGCCAGAAGACCTACGGCAAGGGCTCGGTCCAGGAACTGACCGACATGAAGGATTCCTCGACCATAAAAATCACCATCGCCAAGTGGTACACCCCGAACGACGTCAGCATCGACAAAAACGGCCTGGAGCCGGACGTGGCGGTGGAACGCACCCGCGACGACTTCCTGGCCGACCGCGACCCCCAGCTGGACAAGGCCCTGGAACTGCTTAAGTAACTTTTGACAACATCGGATAAAACCCGCTCTATGCGGGTTTTTCGTTGCGCCAAATCCGCCCGAAATGGTATAATTACGGCACTAATCCCATATATTCCGCATGAATTCCCAAGAAATCCGCCAGAAATACATCCAGTTTTTTGAATCCAAGGGCCACAAGGCCATCCCGTCCGCCTCCCTGGTCCCGGAAGGGGATGCCACCACTCTGTTTACCGGTTCAGGCATGCAGCCACTGGTGCCTTACCTGCTGGGCCAGGCTCACCCCCAGGGCAAGCTCCTGGTTAATTCACAGAAGAGCTTCCGCGCGGAGGACATCACGGAGGTCGGCGACAACCGCCACACCACGTTCTTTGAGATGCTCGGCAACTGGTCCCTGGGCGAGTACTTCAAGGACCAGCAGCTGCCCTGGGTTTTTGAGTTCATGACCCAGGAGGTCGGCCTTGATCCCAGCAAGCTGTATGTCAGCGTCTTCAGCGGAATGGAACAGTACGGCATCCCCAAGGACGACGAGTCCATCGCCATCTGGAACAAGCTTTTTGCCGGCAAGGGCATCACCGCAGAATATGTGGAGCTGGTCACTGAGGAAGACGGCGCCAAGACCGGCATGCAGGGCGGGCGCATCTTTGGGTACGCGAGGAATAACTGGTGGAGCCGCTCAGGACCACCGGAGAACATGCCAGCCAACGAGCCCGGTGGGCCTGACTCAGAGTTGTTTTACGATTTCGGCACGGCACATGACCCGGCGTTCGGCGCGGAATGCCATCCCAACTGCGACTGCGGGCGGTTCCTTGAGATCGGCAACTCGGTGTTCATGGAATACCTCAAGACCGATTCCGGCTTCGAGAAGCTCAAGCAACGCAACGTCGACTTTGGCGGCGGGCTCGAGCGCATGGCGGCCGCGTCCATCAACAACCCTGATGTCTTCCAGATCGACTCATTTACGGGTGCCATGGGTGAAATCCAGTCATTGGCCAAGACCGAGGGCATTTTTTCAAGGCGCGTCATAGCCGACCATTTGCGCGCGGCAGTCTTTCTGATTTCAGACGGCGTCATTCCGTCCAACAAGGACCGGGGCTATGTCCTGCGCCGCCTCATCCGCCGCGCCATCACCTACGGCCGGAAGCTGGGGATTGAGGAGAATTTCATCGTCAGGGTCGCGGCGCATTTCATCACTTATTACGAAGGAACGTTTCCCGCGCTGCAAAACCGGCAGGCCATCCTAGCCGAGCTGCTCAAGGAAGAAAAAAAGTTCGCTTCCACGTTGTCCGCCGGCCTGAAGATCATTGAAGGCAAGGACTCTCTGTCCGGCAAGGAGGCGTTCGACCTGTTCCAGTCGTTCGGTTTCCCTTGGGAGCTGACCCGCGAGCTCATCCGCGACAAGTCACGACTGACCGAGATCGAGTCCGAATTCAAGGCTGAAATGGAAAAGCACCAGGCCTTGTCCAAGACCGCGTCCGCCGGCATGTTCAAGGGCGGCCTGGCCTCCCATTCGGACAGGATCATCCGCCTGCACACCGTCACCCACCTGCTCAACGCTGCGCTCCGCAAGGTCCTGGGCACGGAAGTCTGGCAGAAGGGCAGCAACATCACGGAAGAGCGCACCCGCTTTGACTTCACCCACGGCGCCAAGATGACCGACGAGCAGAAGGCGGAAGTCGAGAAGCTGGTCAACGGATGGATTGAGGCCGACTTCCCGGTCAAGAAGGAAATCATGTCGCGCGACGACGCGCAAAAGCTCGGCGCCATTGGCGTGTTCGGGGAGAAGTACGCGGACGAGGTCTCGGTCTACTCGGCCGTCGACTCCAAGACCGGGGAGGCCGTGTCCCGCGAATTCTGCGGCGGCCCGCACGTGGAACGCACCGGGAGCATAGGCAAGTTCAGGATAACGAAGGAAGAGGCGGTCTCCGCCGGAGTGCGCCGCATCAAGGCCACGGTCGATTAGCCAATAATTAACCGAAACAAATGATAAACCTAGAGAAAGTCTCCGGCCTGCCCATCGGCCTCAATGACGAGGGCCTGCTCCACTTCAACCAGCCGCTCGAGCAAATAAAGCCCGACATCCGCAAGTTCACCGCCTTGAAATCGGTGCTCATGGACCCGGAAGCGCCCGCGCCTTTTGACGACGCCTACCTCATGTACCGCAACGTCCATTTCAAGGATGACGAGGCCAAGCTCAAGGAGGCCCAGGTCAGCTATGACATCACCCTCATCCCGGCCGGCAAGGCCGGGAAGGAGTTCAACAAGACCGTGGGTCACTACCACGCCATGAAGGCCGGCACCCAGTTCGCCTACCCGGAAACCTACGAGGTTCTCAACGGCCACGCGCTGTTCCTGCTCCAGAAGATGGATCCCGCATACGAGAACCTCATCACGGTCATCGCCATGGAGGCCAAGGCCGGCGAGCGCGTGGTCTACCCGCCGAACTACGGCCATGTCATCATCAACATAGGCACGGACACGCTGGTGACCAGCAACTGGGTCGGGGACAACTTCGAGCGCCTGTATGACCCCATCTCCAACCGCCACGGCATGGCGTATTACGCCGTCGCGTCGGATGACGGCGGCTACAGCCTGGTCCCTAACCCCAATTACGAGAATCACCCCAAGGTCCGCATGCTGACCAACAAGTACATGTTCAACTTGGAGATCATGGGCAAAAGTCCGATGTATACCATCGGAACGACCAACACCAAGTCCCTGGAATTCCTAATCCATCCGGACAAGTACGCGGTCGAGCTGTCCAGCATCACGTCCTGAAGCTTTCCGGCGGCCTTAAGGCGGGTTTTGCCCTTGGATGGGCGGCAAAACTCTGCTAGAATTCATTACAGATGCAAAAAGTGGTTAAGCTCCCCAAATCCGAGCAAATCGTAGACGTCATAAAGAAGATCAAGGGCCTCAAGGGCATTGAGGTCGTTTTCGAGATTCCCACCGGTTCCCTGCTTTTCAAGAACCCCCATAACTTCAGTCTGATCAAGAAAAGCGCCGCGGCCATGGGCAAGCGCGTCATCATCATCACCGACGACATGAATGGCCGTAACCTGGTCGCCAAGGCCGGCCTGCTCCTGGACGAGGGCGATGACCGGCCGGCAGAAATCCCGGTCCGGACCAGGACCAAGGTCAAGAAGGTCCAGTTCGGCGACATCGGCGCCAGCACGATGCCGCGCGCCGCCGCCGGGCCATCGGTGAGCCACGCCATCCGCCCCCCGAACCTGGGCCGCAACTTTACCGCGTCTGCTGGGCCGTCCGCCATCCAGATGCCGAGCATGCCCAGCCTGCCAAGGGTCCGCATTCCCGGAATTTCCAATAACTTCACCCGATACTTCATCCTGGGCATGGTCGTCCTGGTCCTGCTGGTCTTCGGTGCAGCCGTCCTCCTGCCGCAAGCGCAGGTCACCGTTTACGCCCGCTCGGAACCGGTCACCCGAGACATGGAGATTTCCGTGGACAAGTCGATTCGCTCCGTCAACTCCAGCACCCTGACCGTGCCTGGCGCATCCATCACCCGCGAGATTTCTCATACCAAGAACTTCCCGGTCACCGGCGTCAAGCTGGCCGGCACAGCCGCCTCCGGCTCCCTCCAGCTTTATAACTTCACCAAGAACATCCTGACGCTCCGCACCGCCACGACCACCCTGAAGGTGGACGGCAAGAGCTACTCGTTGACCAAGGACGTGACCGGTCTCCGCCCGACCGCCCGCATCGGGCAGGGCACGGACGCCGAAATCGACCAGTCCAGCCTCATCCCGCCCGTCCAGATAGTCGCGCAGGAACCCGGCGCCAACCACAACGCCGGCGCCAACGTCCGAATGGAAGTGGTCAACCAGGCCCTGGGCCAGGCTGACGTCTACGGCATGACCTCGGCCGCCCTGACCGGCGGCGCCTCCACGGAAACCAAGGTCTTGTCCCAGGAGGACATAGACAAGGCCACGGCCGCCATGCAGGCCGAACTGCCTTCATTGGCCGAATCCGAGCTGGCGGAGGCCGACGGCAACTCCAGCATCAAGGTCCTGCCCAACGCCGTGACAAGCGAGGTCCTGGCCAAGACCGCCAACAGGGAAGTCGGCGACCAGGCCGAGAATTTTGACATGACCATCATCGCCCGCATCAGCGGCCTGACCTTCAACCAGCTGGACGTCAAGTCCCTGGTGGTGGAGAAGATCAACTCCGTCCTGTCCGACGACAAGTACCTCCTGGAAGACGGGGAAGAGGTCCTGACCACCAGCTTCAAGAGCGTGAACATCGAATCCGGGGTCGGCATCCTGGCCGTCCAGTACCAAACCACGGCCGCATATAAGGTGGAGAACACCAACCTGTCCCGCATCCTGGCCGGCAAGTCAGCCGTGGAAATCAAGGAGATCCTCCTGACCAAGCCGGAAATCGACAGGGTCGATGTCCAGTTCTCGCCGTTCTTCGTCAACCGCGCCCCGCGCTTCAACGGCAAGGTCTACATCCAGACGGTCCAGTCCGAATAGCAAGTCATAAAAAATCCGCCTGGTACTGAGTACCGGGCGGCTTTCATTTGCCTGCCGTGCTTGGCGCAGGCCGCAGCGGGGCGGTCCGGAAGGCGGTGATCCGCTCCCTAACCTTGCTGGGCCCTGGCGGCAACAATCATGAGTGTCATCCTCCTTGGTCGACCCGCACATACGGTGAATATTCTGATGGTTAGCGCGTCAATCAAGAACGAAGACCGGATTTACCCGGCGAAAGGCCCTCTTGAGGTATTCTGACAGCCGGTAGCGGGGGACGTCGCCGATGTTGTCTCGGATCTGGTAGAGGCGCCAGGCCATTTTGGCCTGTTCAGACCGGCCCTTGGTGCAAAGGTGCATCTCTTGAATGAGCGAGTAAATGAGCTGGGGTTGGGTCTGCAGGATGCGATGCGCCACCTCCATGAGTTTGCCGCTCGTCATGTCCGCAGACAGGTCATTCAAGTCGTACGTCCGTTGCTCGGGCCTGCGGACCCTGGCCTGCTCGTCGAGTTGCTCTTGGGCCTCGGCAGTCCGGAAGCTCTGTTCCGAGACCAGTCCGATCGCTCGCAATTGTTCCCTCATTCCCCTCATAAGTCCTCCTATCCGGCAGCATTATAAGATAAGAGCTGTGGATTGTCAAGAAATTACTTAGACCCAAATATTTGACATATCAAGGCGATTTTGTTAATATCTTTAGGCATTTCCCCTCATTGGGCCTGGAGTAACGGCACCAGCCATGCGGGTGTATCTAACAACGTCGTAAAGGTTAATCGTAATTTCACCCGTATTTCTACTGATTCGCAAGACTTAGGGAAGTCTACCCAACAAAAGAATACGATCGAGCTCGAGGGAGTGGTCATAGAGACCCTTCCTAGTGCTGTTTTTCGCGTCAAAATCGAGTCTGGCCAGGTGATATTAGCTCACTTGTCGGGCAAGATGCGCGTCAACCGGATCCGTATCCTCCCTGGGGACAAGGTCATCATCGAGGTGACCCCATATGACCTCACTCGCGGTCGCGTGGTCAGGAGATTGAGATAACACATGAAAGTTAGAGCATCAGTAAAGCCCATCTGCAAGAAGTGCAAGGTCGTGCGCAGGCGCGGCCGTGTTTTCATAATCTGTGAAAACCCCAAGCATAAGCAGAGGCAAGGATAGCCCATGGCATTAGTCCGCATCGCAGGCGTAAGCCTCCCCCAAACCAAGAGAATTGAAGCCGCCCTCCCGTACATCTACGGCGTGGGCCTGCCCGCGTCCAAGAGGATCCTGGCCGCCGTCAAGATTGACCCGAACAAGCGCACCAACGACCTGACCGACGCCGAAGTGGCCTCCATCCGCGATTTCATCGAGAAGAACTACTCGGTGGAAGGCGCCTTGCGCCAGCAGGTTGCCGGCAACATCAAGATCAAGAAGGAAATCGGCTGCTACCAGGGCCTGCGCCACATCAAGGGCCTCCCGGTCCGTGGCCAGCGCACCAAGACCAATAACCGCACCCGTCGTGGCAACGTCCGCAAGACCGCAGGTTCCGGCCGTGGCAAGTCAGCGGAGAAGACATAACCATATGGCAGATAACACAACCATCCCCGAGGCCGTAGACGAGGCCAAGACCGGCGTCGCCGCCGCAGTCGCGGCAGCCGCCCCGGCCAAGAAGAAGAAATCCAAGATAAAGATCACCCGCGGCCGCATCTACATCCAGTCGACCTACAACAACACCATCATTTCCGCCACGGACACCACGGGCAACGTGATCGGTTGGGGCTCGGCCGGACGCACGGGCTTCAAGGGCTCCAAGAAGTCCACCCCGTACGCCGCGCAGAGGACCATGGAAGACACCATCGCCCGCATCAAGGACACCGGCCTCTCCGAGGTTGACGTCTTCGTGAAGGGCATCGGCACCGGCCGCGAATCAGCAGTGCGTGCCCTCCAGGGCAGCGGCCTCAGCATTTTGACGATTAAGGACCAGACACCCATCCCGCACGGCGGCGTAAGGGCCAAGAAAGCAAGGAGAGTATAATGGCTAGACACACAGGTCCCAAGATCAAGGCATCCCGCCGCTTCGGCGAGGCTTTGACCCCCAAGGCAGAGAAGTACCTGGCCCGCCGCCCGTACCGCCCCGGCCAGCACGGTCAGAACCCGATGCGCTCATCTGAGTACGGATTGCAGCTCCGCGAGAAGCAGAAGGCCAAGGCCATCTACGGCATCATGGAAAAGCAGTTCCGCCTCTACTACCAGAAGGCCAGCAAGAAGGTCGGCGTGACCGGCTCGGTGCTCCTCCAGATGCTGGAGATGCGGATGGACAACATCGTCTTCCGTCTCGGCTTCGCCACCACCCGCGCCCAGGCCCGCCAGCTGGTCTCCCACGCATTCTTCGAGGTCAACGGCAAGAAGATGAACATCCCGTCATACGCCATCCGCGTAGGGGACCAGATCAAGGTCCGCGAATCCAAGAAGAAGTCCAAGTACATGCTGGTCCGCGGCGAGCAAATGGCCAAGTACAACGCCCCGGAATGGCTCCAGTTGGATGCCCAGGGCATGGCCGCCAAGGCCTTGTCCGTCCCGTCCCCCGAGCAGCTCGACCTGAAGATCAACACCCAGCTGATCGTGGAACACTATTCACGCTAATATCACCAGCCTAGTGGCTGTAAATTAATGGGCTGATCAAAGGCCCAAGAAAAATAGTTCAAGAACATATGATCGAAAACATCCCGCTGCCTAACAGGGTCGACTTCCAGGACCTGGGCAACAACAAGTACCAAGTCACGATGGAACCCCTTTACCCGGGTTACGGAGTGACCATCGGCAACTCCCTGCGCCGCATCTTGCTGTCCTCCCTCCCGGGTGCGGCAGTCACCGCGGTCCGCATCAAGGGTGTCGACCATGAGTTCTCGACCGTCCAGAACGTCAAGGAAGACGTCATCGAGATCATCCTCAACCTCAAGCAGTTGCGCATGAAGGTCCACACCAACGAGCCTGTCACCCTGGAACTCAAGGTCAAGGGCGAGAAGGCCGTGACCGCCGCCGACTTCAAGGGCAATTCGGATGTCGAGATCGTCAACCCGGAACTGCACATTGCCACCCTGGACAACAAGTCAGCGGATTTTGACATGGAAGTCATAGTCCAGGCTGGCCGCGGCTACGTCCCGGTGGAGAAGCGCGAGAGCGAGAAGCTGGAAATCGGCATGATCGCGGTCGACGCCATCTACACCCCGGTCCGCGTCGCCAACTTCGAGGTCAAGAACGTCCGCGTCGGTCAGATCACAGACTTTGACCAGCTGACCATGACCATGGAGACCGACGGCACCATTTCCGGCAAGGACGCCATCGATTCCTCCGCCAAGATCCTGCTCAGCCACTTCAGCATGTTCACCACCGTCAGCATGGAAGCCGCAGAGCCGGCCCCGGCCCTGGACGTGGCCGCTGAAGAGGGCATCAAGACCCCGGAAGAGGACGACGTCAAGTCCCTGGGCCTGTCCAACCGTTCCGTGAACGCCCTGCTCAAGAACGAGATCACCAAGATCTCCCAGCTCCAGGCCATGTCCCACGACGAGCTCTCAAAGGTAGAGGGCCTCGGCGACAAGTCCGTGGAGGAGATCGAGCGCCTGATTTCCACCTACGCCAATAACCCCGTTAACCCAGCCTAACCGCCATGAGACACTTAAAGAACAAGAAGATCGGAAACGGAAAGGACCATGCCAGGAAACTGGTCAGGTCCATTGCCGCGGCCACGATCGTCCATGAGAAGATCACGACCACCGAGGCCCGGGCCAAGATCGTCCGCCAGCTGGTGGAGAAGCTGATCACCAAGGGCAAGTCCGCCTTGGGTGACTCCCCGGAAGGCACCAAGAACGTCGGGCTCCACTACAAGCGCATGATCTACGCCGCCGTCCCGAACAACGCCGCCAAGAAAGTCATTGAAGTATTAAGCGCCCGCTACAAGGAACGCAAGGGCGGCTACACCCGCATCGTCCGCCTCGGCAAGGCCAAGGACGGCATGCCTAAGGTGCAGCTGGAGCTCGTATAACATATGAAGACATTTTTACCCAAGGTTAAGGAGATAAAGCGCTCCTGGTACGAGGTGGACGCCAGCAAGTACACGCTGGGCCGCCTGGCCACGCGCGTGGCCACCGTCCTGCGCGGCAAGCACAAGGTCACTTTCACCCCGCACATGGACGTCGGCGACTGGGTCGTGGTCAAGAACGCCGCCAAGGTCCAGTTCTCCGGCCGCAAGCTGGCCCAGAAGGTCTACTACCGCAACACCGGTTACCCGGGCGGCATCCGCACCAAGACCCTGGCCGAGCGCATGGAGAAGGAGCCGGAAGGCGTCATCCGCGACGCGGTCCGCAACATGCTGGACGCCAACCGCCTCCGCAAGGACATCCTCCGCAGGCTGAAGGTCGTACCAGGCGACAAGCACGAATTTCAGGTAGATAAGGAGCTCAAATAATGACTACAGAAAAGAAGCCGGCCGCCGCCAAGAAGGCCCCGGCGGTCAAGAAACCGGCAGCCAAGAAGGCCGCCGCCAAGGTCAAGAAGGTCGAGAAGGAAGAGCCCGTGGCCGCAGCCGAAATCCTCCCCGAGGTGACCAAGGCCGAAGTCCAGGCCGCCCCGGTGTTCGTCAAGGACATCGGCTCCGAGAAGTTCTACGCCGTCGGCAAGCGCAAGACCGCCGTCGCCCAGGTGCAAGTCACCGGCGGCACCGGCAAGATCACGATCAACGAGCTGCCCCTGGAAGGCTACTTCGGGACCGCTGACCTGCAGGGCATCGTGGTCCAGCCCCTGACCGCCATCGGCATGGACAAGTCGCTGACCATCCGCGGCAAGGTCCACGGCGGCGGCATCCACGCCCAAGCCGAGGCCATGCGCCACGGCATCGCCCGCGTCCTGGTCATGATCGACCCGGAAGCGCGCCGCACCATCAAGAAGCTCGGCTTCCTGACCCGCGACCCGCGCGTCAAGGAACGCAAGAAGCCAGGTCTGCGCCGCGCCCGCCGCGCCCCGCAGTTCTCCAAGCGCTAATATCGTTTCAGAAAAAGAGCCCGATCGGGCTCTTTTTCTATCGCCAATAAAAATATCCCGGACACGTGTTACGTGGTCGGGACGGTGAAGTGCTCGCGAAGCCGGCCCAAATTGTCGACGGCCCTCGGTATGGTCAGCCGTAAGCCGCAGCTTTCGCATAGAAGGACCGTTTTGCTTGCAGACACGCTGTGCGCACTGAAGGTCCTCCCGCCGTAGGCCCCCCAGTCATGGTCGTGGACCAATATGGCGTTGATGAAAGGCGTCTTGTAGACGTCCTCAGGGGACGGCTTGTCCCATGAGGTCACTAGGGCCCTCATGGTGCCCTCGCCATCCGGAAGATCGACTGAAAATACCGCCTGGACGGATGCGCTCATTCACTACTCCTTCCGGGAGACTATAGCCGATTTCAAGCCCAAAGTCAATACGTGGTATAATGGTGAAAAGCAATGGGAAAGCCTTTGAAATCAAACATCGAGAAAAGCCTGGAAGCGGTCCACCCGGCATTGCCGGTTTTGGCGCGCCATGGCAACCGCCTGTTCACCTGGGTCATCGAGCGGACGGGGATACCGCACGGCTATTCCACTACAATGGCCTGGTTTGCCGAGCGCGTGGTCCTGGCCGGCCTGTGCCTGATCGCCCTGTCCTTTGCCACCGGCGTCCTGTTCACCTTGTACCTGTCCCAGCCCTTGGGTGACAGCGAGTTTTACGGCGTTGTGGCGACCAGCGCCCGCCGCGCCCGAGAGAACGTGGTCGTCTATTCTCAGCAGGTCATTGACGTCGCCTCCCCGGTGTTCGGCGGCCTGGTCAAGGACAACCGCAGCGACGAGCTCCTGGCGGAAGAGCAGTTGGTCATCCGCAAGGAAAAGCTCCGCGCCTACCTGGCCAGCAAGAAATCGCCGTTCGCGGAAGACCCGGCCACCATAGAGGCGTTCGTCAATTCCAAGAACATGAAGCTGATGGTCGCGATCTCATTCGTGGAGAGCACGTTCGGCAAGCGATGCTACTACTACAACTGCAGCGGCATCGGCGGCACCCCGCCATCCTTGCGCAAGTACAGCAGCTACGCGGAATGGATAGCGGATTTTGACTCCCTCCTGGAGCGCCGCTACAAGGACGTGCCCATAGAAGACTTTATCGGGCTTTATGTCCAGCCGGGCAGCCCCAACTGGCTGTACGGCGTAAACAAGGTCATTGCAGAGTTCGCGGAACAGGGGATAGAGACGGTCGACGTCCCCGCCTAAAGAGCCCTCCTGGGCTCTTTTTGCTGTCCTTAGAGGTGTTATTAACAGGCAGGCTCGTTATGCATGAGCCTGCCGTGCGTTTGCTCGGGTCAGGTTGGTCGGTTTGGCGCATATCGCATAAAACCCATAAGGTGTTTAATACAGGAGCCATTAATCACTGCCTCACGGCAGGAAAGGCAAAACATCATGAATAACGGAAACATGGGCACGGACAAGGATGACAGCAAGGATCTGCACAAGGGCCAGGGAACAAGCACTCCGCAGTCCTCATAGCTGACGCGGATAAAACCAAGAGGAGGGCCGCTGGACTTTCAAGATTAATAGTTGAAAGGAACCATATGGCAGACACCAGCAATGACCGCGAGATTGGGCCGAATGAAGCCTCTGAGGAAGCATACAGCTCCAGGCGCCGCCTGGCCGACGAGGAAGAATCGGTCTGATGTTCGCGGGATAGATTCGCCAAGGCAGGCCGTAAGGCCTGTTTTTGGCGACCTTGCAAACTGGCGCAAAAATCGCTATCCTACTCAAGCCTCATTTTCGGACTCGCCGCCTTTCAGTCCGGCCAATATCAGGCGCAAACAATTAAATATGCTGCAAAAGAAAACTATGGCAAAAAAAGTTTTAGCAGTCGTGTTTGGCATCATGCTGGCCCCGGCCTTCATCACCGCCGCCGAGACCGATCTGTACGGGTCCTTCGGCCGGCAGATAGCGGGCAACCCATGCGCCATCCGCGTCTATAACACCGACTTCCAGTTCCCGGAGGCCGGCGGGCGCATCGTCATGTACGGTCCCGAGATGTACTTCATTCGCACCGGGAATCCCGGCTGCGCCAACACCGGCACCGTGTTCCCAACAGTAGTGTCCAGCAACAACGGGTACAACCCGCTGCAGACCTGGAACAACAGCCAGTCATACGTCAACCCGGCGTACGCCACCGGATACGCGACGCCGACCACGCAGTCGTATAACTTCGCGAACTACGCGTACACGACCGCCGCCGGCACCCAGCCGCTGTCATCCATACAGCAGCCCGCGCAGAACCCGACGACCTGCCGCTAGCAGGAATTTCACAGCCGCCCACCCGGGCGGCTTGACGTTATCCACGGTTCGTTGTATGATTGGGCTGAATTGAAAAGGCCCCGTCAGAAACTAAAAATGCAATCGAACATAGGAAATCTCCATAAGGACATAGTGGACAAGGCAAGGGATAACAAGCACCTCATCGTGGGGTACTTGTTTTTGGCCTTGGTGTTCGTCGCGGCGATCAGCTCCGTGTATTACTGGGAGTACAAGGCCGAGTCCACCCGTGCCGCGCAACAACTCTTGCTGCCCAGGGACGTCGGTTCGGGCGTCCAGGCTCCTCCTGACAGCGCCATGTGCGCTCAGGTCATCACCAAGGGGCGCAACCGCCTGACCGGCGAGATCCGGGAGTTCGCCACTCCATGCGAGGTGGAAGGTGACTGGGAATTCTACTCAAACTAGACGAACAAAAAACCGCCCACAGTGGGCGGTTTTTTTATTTTCCTATTGCGACTGCGACTGGGCGGAGTTGCGCTCGCGCTTGCGCTTGTTCGGGTCCAGGATCTTCTTGCGGAGGCGCAATGACAGCGGCGTGATTTCCAGCAGCTCGTCAGAGGCCAGGTATTCCAGGGACTCTTCCAGGCTCATGGCCTTGGGCGTGGTCAGGGAGATGGCCTCGTCCGAGCCGGAAGCGCGGACGTTGCTCAGCTTCTTGGTGCGGTTGACGTTGATTTCTATGTCCTCGGCCTTGGCGTTCTCGCCGACGATCATGCCCTGATAGACCTCCACGGCCGCGCCGATGAACAGGGTGCCGCGCTCCTGCGCGTTGTTCAGGCCGTAGCTGTTGGAGACGCCGGCTTCCGTGGCGATCAATGACCCGTGCGGCAGGTTGAGCTCGCCGACGGCGTTGGCCGGCTTGTATGAGTCAAAGATGTGGTTGAGGATGACGGTGCCCTTGGTCTGGGTCAGGAGCTTGGATTTGAGCCCGATGACGCCGCGGGTGGACATGGTGTACTCGATCATGACGTCGCCATGGTCGTTGTGGTCCAGGCTGATCAGGTCGCCCTTGCGGCGGCCGATCTCCTCGATTACGGCGCCCTGGTAGGAGGACGGGACGATGATGGATACGCGCTCGAACGGCTCCATGCGGACGCCGTCGACGTCCTTGAATATGACTTCCGGCTGGGAGACCTGGAGCTCGAAGCCTTCGCGGCGCATGGTCTCAATCAGAACGGCCAGGTGAAGTTCGCCGCGGCCGGCCACGAGTATGGTGTCCGGGCTGCCGGTCTCGGATATTTTCATGGCGACGTTGGTCTCCAGTTCCTTGAACAGGCGGTCGCGCAGGTTGCGGGAGGTCACGAACTTGCCCTCGCGGCCGGCGAACGGGGAGTTATTGACGGAGAAGGTCATCTGGACGGTCGGCTCGTCAATCAGCACCGGCGGGATTTGCTTGGGGTTCAGCGGGTCGGTGATGGTGGAGCCGATGGTCATGTTCTCCAGTCCGGCAATGGACACTATCTCGCCGGCGGAAGCCTCTTCCACGGACATCTTGGCCAGGCCCTGGAAGATGGAGATGTCCGTGGCGCGGCCGGTGGTCTGGGTGCCGTCCGGGGAGATCTGCATGATGGGCTGGTTCTTCTTCACGGCGCCGGAGTAGATCTTGCCGATGCCCATCTTGCCCTTGTATGAGTCGTAGCCGAGAGCCAGGACCAAGACCTGGAGCGGATCGGTCTCGGAAATTTCCGGGGCGGGTATCTTCTCCAGTATGGTATCAAAGAGCGGGACCAGGTCAGTGCCCGGCTTGTGATGGTCCATGGTGGCGGTGCCGGCGATGGCCGCGGTGTAAACTATCGGGAAGTCGAGCTGCCCGTCATTGGCCTGCAGTGACACGAAGAGGTCAAAGGTCTTGTTGACCACTTCCTCTATCTGGGCATCCGGACGGTCGATCTTGTTGACCACCACGATGGCCTTGTGGCCCAGTTCCAGCGCCTTCTTGAGGACGAACTTGGTCTGCGGCATGGGACCTTCCTTGGCGTCGACCAAAAGCAGGACGCCGTCGACCATCTTCAGGGTGCGCTCGACCTCACCGCCGAAGTCGGCGTGGCCGGGGGTGTCGACGATGTTGATCTTCACGTCATTGTAGACGATGGACGCGTTCTTGGCGCGGATGGTGATCCCGCGCTCGCGCTCGAGGTCCATGGAGTCCATGATGCGCTCCCCGAGCTCTTCCATGTTGCGCTGGACGTGGGTCTGCTTCAGCATGGCGTCCACCAGGGTCGTCTTGCCGTGGTCGACGTGGGCGATGATGGCGATGTTGCGGATGTTGTCTCTCTTCATATGTGTCTTCTGGGTTATAAAAAATAGGCGAACCTGGCGAACCCGCCGGTAGGCGGGGGAAGCGATCTAAAATCATGGTATAGACTGCTTCGCTACGCTCGCAGATTCGCACCATAATCGATAATGCTAACCTGCGAATAATACCATAATATTGGGATTTTTTCAAGGGGGGATGGTATAATTCCGTCATGGACCCAATAAACGCCAAAAACCTCAAGAAACCGCTCATTTGCCAGATGTGCATGCGCCATGACCCCATGGTCAAGAACTATTCCGAGGATTTCGAGCTCCAGACCGCCCTCCAGAGCTACATCCAGAAGGAGACCGGAGAAACGATCAACATCGCCGATATCGCGCACCTGTGCGACTCCTGCTATGTCCGGATCAACGATTCGGGCAAACCAAAGAACTACTAGCCTGCGGGCCTTGGGTTGTGCAAAGTCACAATTGCCCCGGTTAAGCGTAACCAATAAGATTTAGGTAATTAACCTGACTATATGAACCCGATAATATGGATAGTGTTCGGTGGTTTGGTCGGCTGGGTGGCAACCGTCCTGACCGGCAATGACCCGCAGTTCGGGGTGATCGGCAACGTGCTCATCGGAATCGTGGGTGCGTACCTGGGCGGCTGGATTTCCGGGCAGCTGTTCCAGGGCCCGCCAGTGAGCGGATTTGACATCCGCAGCTTCGTGGTCGCCCTGATGGGCGCCGTGGTCCTTCTGTTCGCCTTGAGCCTGTTTTAGGGCTTAGATACCCACAGGATTGACTTTTGGCCCTAGAAAGGGTATAATTATAGACGCTTCCTTCAAGCAAGTGAGCAACCGCGCCTGGCAGCAATGCCGGGTGAGGAAAGTCCGAACACGTGGGTTGAATGAAGTCTCATGAGTTCATGCAACCGTTCGTTGCGGGTAACGCCCGCCAGGAGTGATCCCAGGGATGCGAACAGCGACGGGTGACGCAGAGATGCGGCATCCATCCGGGCAATCTGTCCGGATGTGCCCCATGGCGACATGGGGAGTGAAACGGCTAAATTCCAACGAGTCAGTGCAATACCGAATAGGCCCAGCGCCGCAAGGCGTGAGGGCGGGTAGGTAGCTTGAGCCGTCCAGCAATGGCCGGCCTAGAGAGATGGTTGCTGCCCCCCTTCAGTGGGGGTCAGACAGAATTCGGCTTACAGCTTGCTTAAGGAAGCACATACAAGCGGCCCGCAATGAGCGGGCCTTTTGTTATGCTCAAAAAAAGCCCCGTCCTATGGTCGGGGCGGGGACGGGGCGGCGAACCAGTCGCCATCGCGGATGAACTTGAGCAGCGCCTCGTTCTGGCGGGCCTGGACCACTATCTTCTGGAGCCGGTTGTTGGACCGGACGGTGATGATGACGAGGGTCTCCTTGGACTTGATCCACAGCCAGTCTCCCACGGGTCCGCTGGGCTTGAGCCGGACCATGCTCTTGACGAACACCCGTCCGCGGGAGTCTGGATGGCTCTCCAGGGCCTCTCTAAGCTTCCTAGCGGCCGGCAGCATGTCAGGTGCCAGTCTTTCCTGGCGTTCCATGTCACCTCCTGTCGACTTTAGGCTGGTAGGATAGGCCATTGCCCGGCCACTGTCCAGGGCGTCATTGACAAGCCTACGGGCGAATGGTATGATGCTTGCGTTCCTAAAGCCCGACTAGTTTGGGCTCGCAGTCGAAGGAAAGTTTAGTAAATTAAGAATAAAGGGTTAGTTCTAACGTTCGTTAGTAAATTTCCCTTTGTTTGCAAGGTTCAAATGAACAAGAAATTGTTTGTCGGCGGTCTGCCCTACGCAACCACCGATGAAGAGCTCAGGACCCATTTTGCGCAAGCTGGTAACGTTCTCTCCGCACAAATCGTGATGGACAGGATGACCGGCCGCTCAAAGGGTTTCGGCTTCGTCGAGATGGAATCTGACGAAGAAGCCACTAAGGCTATCGAGACGCTCAACGGTACTGACTTTGGTGGCCGCTCACTCGCGGTTAACGAAGCCCGCCCGAAGACTGATCGCGCCTAATCAGCCCTACATACAAAAAAACCGCCCTCACGGGCGGTTTTTTAGTGCTAAAAAAAGCCCGACGGAGTGTCAGGCGGTGACCTTGTGGCGGCGCTCGATTTGGAGGAGCTTGGCGTCGTCCTCCAGGGGGTAGTCGCCGGTGAAGCAGGAGTAGCAGAAGTTACTCTTGTCTTCGACGGCGGTCCTCAGGCCTTCCAAGGACAGGTAGCCCAAGGAATCCGCCTCGATGTAGGAGGCAATCTCGTCCGTGGACTTGGTGTGGGCGATCAGGTCGGCCGTCCGCTTGGTGTCCAGGCCGTAGTAGCAGGACCCGATGATGGGTGGGCTGCTGACCCGGACGTGGACCTTGGCGGCGCCCGCCTGGCGGACCATGCGGATGATGCGCCGGATAGTCGTGCCGCGGACGATTGAATCGTCGACCAGCACGATTCTCTTGCCGTCCAGAATGTTCCGGACCGGGTTGAGCTTGCGCCTGACCGTCGAGTCGCGCGAAGCCTGCGAGGGCAGGATGAACGAGCGGTCGGAATTGTGGTTGCGGGTCAGGCCCATGCGGTAGGGCAGTCTGGCTTCCTCCGCGTAGCCCTGGGCGGCGAAGTTGCCGGAATCAGGGACGGGGACCACGATGTCGGCGTCGGCCGGGTGCTCGCGGGCCAAAATCTGGCCCATGATGGTACGGCTCTCGTTGACGTAGCGCCCGTAGACCATGCTGTCCGGTCGGGCGAAGTAGACATGCTCGAACGAGCACTGGTACTGGCGCGCCGGCTCCTGGATCTGGCGAATGCTGAAGGCCCCCTCGCGGAAGGCCGTGAACATCGCTCCGGGCCCGACCTCGTAACGCGAATCGACGCGCAACAGGTCCAACGCCACGGTCTCGGACGCGACGACGGTCAACCCGTCCTTTTGCCCGACGACCAACGGCCGGAAGCCATTGGGGTCACGGACCGCAATGATTCTGTCGTTGAGCAGGAAGACCAGGGAGTAAGCCCCTTCGACCTGCCTGAGCGCGTCCTCGATTGCGCCGCACATGGTTTCGGCGCGGGAATGGGCCAGGCGATGGAGGATTATCTCCGTGTCACTGGTACTGGAGAAGATCGCGCCCTTGCGGACCAGGTCCCGGCGGTTGGCATGCTCGTTGGTCAGGTTGCCGTTGTGCACGACCGCAACCCGGCCAAACTTGGTGTCTGCCAGGAGCGGCTGGGAATTCTCGCGTCCCGGGCCGCCGGCAGTGGAGTACCGCGTGTGGCCGATGGCCGCGAAGCCTTCCAGGCCGGCCAAAACATCAGGGTTGAACACATTCGTGACCCGACCGGGACCGGTGACCAAATGCAATCTCTCGCCGTCGGTTGAGCAGATGCCGGCCGTCTCCTGGCCCCGGTGCTGCAGGTAATGCAGACCCTCGAAGGCCAGTTCCGCCGCGTGTCCATCTCGATCCAAGATTCCGATTATTCCGCACATACAAAGCACCTCGGTTTAGTAAATCCTCGTTTGGGTTGTCGGCCTGACTGCCTTGATTGTAGCACATGCCGCCTGCCCGGCCGGTTTTGGAATATGGCCCTGAAAATGGTATAATGAGCTGGCAAATTAACACCGTCCGAAATGAAGAAAACAGAGCTGACATTCAACCTCGTCTCCATCCTGGTCGACCTCCTGATGGTCATCGTAGCTGGCATTGCGGCTTTTTATTTGCGCTTTCAGCTGGCTGACGTCCGGCCCATCCTGTTCGAGCTGTCCTTGTCCGACTATGTCACCAACCTTTTCCTCGTCTCTCCCATAATCATCGCGCTTCTGGCCCTGGCCGGGCTGTACAACCTCAAGGGCACCCGCCGCATCTCATCCGAGCTCATGAAAATCGTGCTGGCCACCTCGTCCGGCCTGCTGGCCGTGGTCATCCTGTTCTTCTTCAACCAGACACTGTTCCCGTCGCGCATCATCATCCTGCTGACCTGGCTGCTGGCAATCGTCCTCATCGGCCTGGGCCGGATAGTCCTGCGCACGCTGCAGGTCCGCATGCTCATGAACGGCGTCGGCCTGCACAGGCTGGTCGTGGTGGACACGGTGGACAACCAGAACGCCAAGGGCCTCGTGAATGAAATAACCGTCCGTCCGGAACTGGGCTACAAGGTCATCGAGACCATGCTGTACCGCGGTGACGCCGAGGCGCTGGTCTCCGAGCTTGAAAGGACGCGCCAGCGCGAGGGCATAGACGAGATCCTCCAGGCCAATCCGTACCTGCCCGCCGAGGTCAACGCCCGCATCCTGCGCTTCGCCCGCGACTACGGAATCCTTTATAACTTCGTGCCTGACGTCTTCCAGACCTCCCGGACCAACCTGGCCGTGGAGACCATTTCCGGCATCCCGGTCATCATCCACAAGGGCACGCCGCTGGGAGGCTGGGGTCGCATCATCAAGCGCATCATGGACGTCGTCATTTCTATATTCGCGCTGGTCGTCCTCAGCCCGATCCTCCTGGTCACCTCGCTCATCCTCAAGCTGACCTCCCGCGGCCCGGTCTTCTTCCACCAGCCGCGCGCGGCCGGCCTGGGCCAGTTCGAGTGCTACAAGTTCCGGTCCATGTTCTATGACATGTCGGAAGGGACGGCCGGCGGCGACAAGCTCCGAGCCGAACTCGAGAAGCAGAACTCGCGCCAGGGCCCGTACGTGAAAATAAAGAACGACCCGCGCGTCATGCCGTTCGGCCGGTTCATCCGCAAGACCAAGATCGACGAGCTGCCGCAGCTCTGGCACATCCTCCGCGGCCAGATGAGCCTGGTGGGCCCGCGCGTCCACATGGTCACGGAAGTCGACCATTTCCGCAGCGACTATAAGTGGCTGTTCACCATCAAGCCGGGCGCCACCGGCCTGACCCAGATCATGCAGGCCACGGAAAAGCCCGAGATCTCCTGGGAAGAGGAAATCAAGATGGACGCCTTTTACATCGAGAACTGGTCCATCTGGCTGGACCTCAAAGTAATCTTCAAGACCGTCCTGATCCTGCTGGGACGCAAGCCCAAGGCCGACTACTAATGAGGATTGCCCTCGTCCATGAATTCCTGACCCAGTTCGGCGGCGCGGAACGCGTGCTGCTCGAGCTTTTGGCCATCTGGCCGGATGCCACCGTTCACGTCCTGGTCCACAAGCCGGACGGCGTCAACCACGCCTTTGACGGCTACAGGCTCAACACGAGCTTTGTCGACCGCCTGCCCATGGCCAGGTCATCGCACAAGTGGTACCTGGCATTGATGCCTTTGGCCGTCGAGTCATTTGACCTGGCCGGCTATGACGTCGTCCTGTCCGACTCCTCGTCATTCGCCAAGGGCGCCAACGCCAAGGGGCTGCACGTCTGCTATTGCCACACCCCTACGCGCTTCCTGTGGACGGAAGGGGATTCGTACCTGGCCGCCACCGGCTACCCGTGGCTCGTGAGGCTGCTGGCCAGGCCGATTCTGGCGTTCATCAAGTCCTGGGACCATATGGCGGCCCAGAAGCCTGATTTCATAATCGCCAACAGCCGCAACGTGCAGGACCGGATCAAGAAATATTACGGCCGCGATTCAGAAGTCATCCCGCCGCCGGTGGACGCGGAATTTTTCCGCCCGACCGCGGCCAAGGGCGACTACTTCCTGGCGGCCTCTCGCTTGGAACCGTACAAGCGTGTCGATTTGGTCATCGAGGCGTTCAACCAGCTGGGCTGGCCGCTGAAGGTGGCCGGGACCGGTACGGCCTTAGGCAAGCTGAAATCCATGGCCAAGCCGAACGTCGTATTCTTGGGCAAGGTCCCTGACGAGCAGCTGCGCGACTTGTATTCCGGGGCCCAGGCGTATATTTTTCCCGCGGAAGAGGATGCCGGGATAATGGTGCTGGAAGCGCAGGCCTGCGGCACGCCCGTCATCGTGTACGGGTCCGGCGGCTCGCTGGAGACGGTGGTCCCCGGCGTGACCGGCAAGTTTTTTGACCATCAGGACGTGCCTTCCCTGGTCCAGGCCCTGAACGGCTTTAACCACGCCAATTATGACCCGGCGGCCATCCGGAAGCATGCGGAAGGGTACGACAAGCAAATTTTCAGGCAGAAGATAAAGACCTTCGTTGAAGGAAAGCTGGCGGCCAGCCGGCAGGAGGCAAAACGAATCGCATGAGGATAGGACTCGACTTGCGGATGCTGGGCGGCGGCTCAGGCATCAGCCGCTACATTTCAGAAGTCTCCAGGCAGGTGCTGGAGGCCGACAAGGCCAACGAGTATGTCCTGTTCTTCAACGTCCTCGACGCCACGACGCGCGCCGAGTATTCCAGGTTCGGCCACAAGATGGTCGAGACCAGTATCCGCCACTACTCAATGGCCGAGCAGCTGGCCTATGTCCGAATCCTGAACGCGGAGAGGCTCGACCTGGTCCATTTCCCGCACTTCAACGTGCCCATCCGCTACCGCGGCCGGTTCGTGGTCACCATCCATGACCTGACGCACACCAAGTTCCCGGGCAAGAAGCTTTCCCACGTCTTCCACCGGATGGCGTACCGGGCCGTGCTCAACAATGCCGTCCGCCGCGCCACGGGCATCATCGCCGTCTCGCAATCGACCAAGAACGAGGTGATTGAGCATTTTGGCGTGCCGGCGGACAAGATCCAGGTCATCTACGAGGGCACCAGCGGCGCCTGCTCGGTCATGGATCGCGACAAGGCCATGGCGCAGGCCAAGGAGAGGTTTGGCCTAAGCAAGCCGTTCCTGCTGTATGTGGGCGTCTGGCGGCGGTACAAGAACCTGCCGGCGCTGGCAAGCGTGTTCAGCCGCCTGGTCGATGACGGCCTGGACATAGAGCTGGTCCTGGCAGGTGAGCCGGACGCCAGCTATCCGGAAATCAAGGACCAGGTCATGGCCGGCCGGCACAAGGATCGCATCAGGGCCCTAGGCCGCGTCAGTGACGAGGACCTCAACACCCTGTATAATTCCTGCCGGATGTTCGTCCTGCCGTCCAAGGCCGAAGGCTTCGGCCTGACCGCGCTGGAAGCCGCCTCATGCGGAGTGGCCATTGCCGCGTCAGACATCCCGACCCTCCGCGAGGTCCTGGGCCAGGGCGCCGAATTCTTTGATCCCGAAAACGAGGACAACATGTACGACGTCCTGTCCGGTCTGGTCTCAAGCGAGCAGCGCCTGGAGGAGTTGGCGAATGCGGCGCTGGCCCGGTCCAAGCATTTCAGCTGGCAGGCGGCAGGGCAGGAAACAATCAAATTTTATGAATCCACAAACTAAGAAAATCCTGTTGGCAGGGGGCGGGTCAGGCGGGCCGGTGGCCCCGCTCTTGGCCGTGGCCTCGGAGCTGGCCAAGGAGCACCCGGCTATCGAATTGCTGTTCGTCGGGACGCGCCAGGGCCCGGAACGCAAGATGGTGGAAGGGGCCGGCCTGCCGTTTCAGTCCATGCCAGCCGCCAAGTTCCGCCGCTATTTCTCCCTCGCCAACTTCACTGATGCCTTCGTGTTTCTTTACAGCTTCTGGGCGGCGCGCCGCATCCTCAAGCAATTCAAGCCGGACATGGTTTTTGGCGCCGGCGGCTACGTGGCCGTGCCGTTGTCCTGGGTCGCCTGGATGATGGGCATCAAGGTCGGGCTGCACCAGCAGGACGCTGGCATCGGCCTGGCTAACCGCATGATCGCCCCGGTCACGGACGTTATCACCGCGACATTTAAGCACACTGCCAAGCAGTTCTATTCCGGCTCCGGCCTGGAAGACAAGCAGCTCAGGCCGCCGGCCGAGTGGGTCGGCAATCCGATCCGCCTGGAGTTTTTCACGCCGGCATCGCCTGACGCCAGGCAGCGCCTGGGACTGGCCGGGGAGCTCCCTGTCCTGCTGATCACCGGGGGCGCCACCGGCGCCGCGCAGATAAACGAGGTCGTGGCTGAATGCGCCCAGGAACTGGCCAAGTCCCACCAGGTCATCCACGTCACCGGCCTAGGCAAGATCGTGCCGATGCCGCCGCTGGAGAACTACCGCCAGGTCGAGTTCCTGACCAAGGACATGCCGGACGCCATGAAGCTGGCGGACATCGTCATCACGCGCGCCGGCATCTCGACCATCTCTGAACTTTCCGCCCTCGGCAAGGTCAGCGTGGTGGTCCCAATGCCGGGCAGCCACCAGGAGGACAACGCCGCCCTGCTCAAGGACCATTCGGCGGCGGTCGTCTTGGGCCCGGACGAGTTCACCGCGGAGGAGCTGCCGCGCATCATCAACAGCCTGAAGTTTAACGTCGCCCGCCAGAAGCTCCTGGCCGAGAACATCTCCGGCATCATGCCGCATGACGCAGCCAGCAGGATCGCCCAGATAATCGCCAGCCATGCCGGGAAATAACGTAAAAATCGGGATCGCGCTGTCCGGCGCCTCCGGCCGGGCCATCGCGCACATCGGCGTCCTGGAGGTCTTCAAGGAGAACCGTATCCCGGTGGACATCATCGTCGGGTGCTCGTCTGGCTCGGTCATCGCCGCCGCTTACGCCACCGACACCATGAGAGAGCTCAAGCAGAGCCTTCATGAGATGACCTTTGCCAAGATGCTCCAGATGTGGAGCACGCGCAACGCCAAGGGCGGGCTGTTTCAGATCAACGGCGCCAATGGCTACTTCTCGGCGTTCACTAAGGGCAAGACGTTTGCGGAGGTCTCACCCAAGCTCGGCTTTGCCGCCACGGACATCAACACCGGCGAGCTGGTAAACATAAACGAAGGCGACCTCCTGACCGCCCTGAAGGCGAGCGTCGCCGTGCCCGGCCTGTTCGAGCCCGTGGTCTGGAGGGGCCGCGTGCTGGTCGACGGCGGCTTGGTTAACGTGGTTCCCACCAAGCCGGTCCAGGAAATGGGCGCGGACCTGGTCATCGGCGTTAATTTGGCCGCGACCAAGTTCATTTTTGAGAAGAAGATGCCCATCTGGCGCGGCTACCGGTTCCTGACCAAGGTCCTGGGCCTGCAGTTCCTGCGCGAGAGCGTCCTGTCCAAGCTTTCGTCTCGCGTGGTCTTCCAGTTTGACTCGCAGTCCGACGCCCTGCAGCAGGAGGACATCAAGATCCCCGGCATCTGGGCGATGATCGCCAAGGCCGTGGACCACTCCTTCACCATAGAGTCGCAGTGGAAGGAATCGGACATCGCCTGCGACCTCATGATCGAGCCGCGGGTCAAGCACTACGGCAAGGCCGAGTTCAACAATTTGGAAAGAATCTACCAGGAAGGCCGCCGCGCCGCGCAGGCCGCCATCCCGCGCATCAGAGAATTGATCTCGGCAAAGGAAAACACAAGATGAAGTTTAGCGACTACAGGGCAATCCACTTCCTAGGAATAGGGGGCATTGGTGTGTCCGCGTTGGCGCGCCTGGCCAAGCTCATGGGCAAGGCCGTCTCCGGCTCCGACATGCGCGAGTCCGTGGTCACGCAGGCCCTGATCACGTTGGGCGTGGACGTCAAGATCGGCCATGACAAGGTTAACGTGCCGCCCGGCACTGATTTGGTCGTGCACACGGAAGACGTCAACGAGTCATCGGCCGGGTTCGCGGAACTGTCCGCGGCCAAGGCCGGCGGCATCCGGACCTTGAAGTATTCGGAGGCTCTCGGGCTCCTGGTCGGTGATTATTACGGTGTCGGCGTATCCGGCACCAACGGCAAGTCGACCAGCACCGCCATCCTTGGGCTGATCATCCAGCAGGCCGGCCTGGACCCGATGGTCGTGCTGGGCTCGCGACTGGCGCCCGCCAACGAGACCGCGGCCTTCCAGGGCAACGCCCGGTTCGGGGAAGGAAGGCATTTCATATACGAGGCGGACGAGTACCACCGTCACATGCTCGACAGCCATCCGAAGGCCGTGCTCCTGACCAACGTTGAAGCCGACCACCTGGACTACTACAAGGACCTGGCTGACGTAAAGTCGGCCTTCGCCGAATTCATCAGGCAGCTGCCGGATGACGGTCTGCTGGTCTATAACCGGGACGACGCCGATACCAAGGACCTGGCGACGGCCAACGGGACCTGCCGCAAGGCGACGTTCGGCATGCAGGAAGGCTGCGATTACATGGCCCACCAGGCGGAAGTCCAGAACCAGGTCCAGTCCTTCTCGGTCCTGGCCAAGGGCCGGGACCTCGGCCGGTTCAGCCTGGCCATCCCCGGCGGCTACAACCTCATGAACGCCCTGGGCGCCTTGGCTATGGCCCTGGAGCTGGGCGTGGAGGCCGAAGCCGCCCGCACCTCCCTGTCCGAATTCAAGGGCATCTGGCGCCGGTTTGAGAAGGTCGGGGAGTACATGGGCAAGCCCGTGATTTCCGATTACGCCCACCACCCGACGGCCTTGACCGGCCTGATCAAGGCCGCCGCCGAATTCTACCCGGGCCAGAGAATCCTCCTGGTCTTCCAGCCGCACCAGAAGAACCGGACCAAGATGCTGTTCAATGACTTCGTGGAATCGCTCAAGTCCGCGCCGGAGCTCATCCTGACGGAGATTTACTCCGTGCCGGGCCGTGAGAAAGGCGAGGACCAGGACATCAGCTCGCGAGACATCGTGAAGGCCCTGGCTGCGGCGGGCAAGCAGGCGGAGTACGCCGCTGACCTGGATCAGGCGGACGACCTGATTAGGGCCAAGGCCTCCAACGCCGACGTCATCCTCCTGGCCGGCGCCGGGACCATAGACCAGCTGGCCCGCAAGCTGATCGCTGGGCAATAGCCGCATTGACCGCCCGCCCCAACGCATTTAGAATAAAGGCAGCATTAAGCGCCAGCTTGCCTGGCCCAAAGGAAACCAAATGAACATCGCGATCAAGGCCACTCACATTGACCTGACGGAAGCCATAAAGCAGTATGCGGAAGAGAAGGTCGCGGGACTGGCTAAGTTCATAGACCCGCTGGACGCCAAGGTCGAGCTGGAGCGCGACCGCAACCACCGTTCCGGCGAGGTCTTCCGCGCCGAGGTCAGCGTCCTGGTCGGAGGCCGGCACATGATCGCGGACGCCACGGCGGTGGACCTGTACGCCGCCATCGACCTGGTCATTCCCAAGATCAAGGAGCAGATTTCCAAGTTCAAGGACAAGCGCAACGACCTGGAGAAGAAGGGCGCCCGCGAGGCCAAAGCCCTGGACATCGAATAATCAGCAGCAGGAAAACCGCCCTGGCCGGGCGGTTTTTTTGACCCCGGTTCATCCCGCGCCCGTCGCAAGGCGCAAGTTTCGCGCCGGGCCAAGTCCGCGCCTCAATTTGGCACTATCTGCGCAGTTGACTGGTCCGCTCCGGAGGAGACAGGCCAGGCCTTTTTCGTCTTTACCAAAACAGGGTAAAAAGGTATAATATTCAGGCTATTTAACGCAATAAAGAATACTCCAGACATGGGATTTTTCAGCAATTTATTCAGCGATTCCAACCAGCGCGTAGTCACCCGCTTCAGCCAGACCGTTGCGGAGATCAACGCCCTGGAGGCGGAATTCGCCAAGAAATCACAGGACGAACTCAAGACCCTGACCGCCGCCTGGCAAAAGGAGCTGGCTGGGTTGGATTTGGACCAGACCAAGGCCAGTCTTAACGACATCCTGCCGCAAGCCTTTGCCGCGGTCAGGGAGGCATCCAAGCGGACCCTGGGCCAGCGCCACTACGACGTCCAGCTTATAGGAGGCATGGTCCTGCACAACAACAGCATCGCGGAGATGCGCACCGGGGAAGGAAAGACGCTGGTGGCCACCCTGCCTCTTTACCTAAACGCCCTGGCCGGCCGCGGCGCCCACCTGGTGACCGTCAACGACTACCTGGCCCGCTGGCAGGCCTCGTGGATGGGCCAGATCTTCCATTACCTGGGCATTTCGGTGGCATCCATCCAGCACGAGCAGGCTTTCCTCTATGACCCGTCATACGAGCCGGAAGCCGAGGAGATAGCCAGCGTGGAGGCGCAGGTCCAAGGCCTGGTCCTGGACGTCAAGCACATGCGCCCCATCCGCCGCAAGGAAGCCTACGGCGCCGACATCACTTACGGCACCAACAACGAGTACGGCTTTGACTACCTGCGCGACAACATGGTCTGGGAGAAGACCCAGATGGTCCAGCGCGAGACCGGCCCGTATTTCGCCATTGTCGACGAAGTCGACTCCATCCTGGTTGACGAGGCCCGCACCCCACTGATCATTTCCGCGCCAGACACCGAGCCGACCGACAAGTACGGCGGCTTTGCCAAGGTCGTGGAGAAGCTGGAAGCGGACACGGACTATAATGTGGACGAGAAGAAGCGCGCCGCCACCCTGACCGAGGCGGGCATCGCCAAGCTGGAGAAGCTGCTGGGCCTGGACAACATCTATGACAAGGGCGGTATCACCACCGTGCACCACATCGAGCAGGCCTTGCGCGCCAAGACCCTGTTCAGGCGCGACCAGCACTACGTGGTCCAGCAGGGCGAGATCATAATCGTGGACGAGTTCACCGGCCGCATGATGTTCGGCCGCCGCTACTCGGAAGGCCTGCACCAGGCCATCGAGGCCAAGGAAGGCGTCAAGATCCAGCAGGAATCAAAGACCCTGGCCACGATCACGTTCCAGAACCTGTTCCGCCTCTACCACAAGCTGGCCGGCATGACCGGTACCGCGGAGACCGAGGCCGAGGAATTCCACAAGATTTACAGCCTGGAAGTCGTCCAGGTCCCGACCAACATGCCGAACGTCCGCGCCGACAACTCCGACCAGGTCTACAAGAACGTGGAAGGCAAGTATGCGGCCGTCACGCAGGTCATCAAGGGGCTGCACGCGTCCGGCCGCCCGGTCCTGGTCGGCACCATCTCGATTGAAAAGAACGAGGTGCTGTCCGGCTTGCTCAGGCAGGCAGGCGTGCCCCATGAGCTTCTGAACGCCAAGAACCACGAGCGCGAGGCGCAGATCATCTCCCAGGCCGGGCGCCTGGGTGCCGTGACGCTGGCCACCAACATCGCCGGCCGCGGCGTGGACATCATTCTGGGCGGCAACCCCGTCGTCCCGGAAGAGCAGGCCAAGGTCAAGCAACTCGGCGGCCTGGCCGTCATCGGCACCGAGCGCCACGAGTCCCGCCGCATAGACAACCAGCTGCGCGGACGCTCCGGCCGCCAGGGCGACCCCGGCTCGTCCCAGTTCTTCCTGTCATTGGAGGACGACCTCATGCGCCTGTTCGGCGGCGACCGCGTCCAGCGCCTCATGGAGACCCTGGGCATAGAGGACGACCAGCCCATCGAGTCCGGCATCATCTCCCGCGTGGTCGAGTCCGCTCAGAAGAAGATCGAAGGCCTGAACTTCGACACCCGCAAGCACGTGCTTGAGTATGACGATGTCATGAACAAGCAGCGCACCATCATATACAAGAAGCGCCGCGACATCCTGGACAAGGCCGACTACTCGGAGGAGATCCAGGCACTGGTGGACAAGGAGATCAGCGAGCTGGTCAACTTCCACCTGGTCCAGGACAAGGTGGACTTCAGCGAGCTGTACGGTGCCGTGGGCGCCATCCTGGCCATCAAGCCGGAAGACCGCAAGGAAACCCATGACCCGATCGAGCTGGTCAACCACCTGGTGGAAATTGCCGAGAGGGAGTACGCCGCCAAGAAGGCGCGCGTGGGGGACCAGGTCATGTCCCAGATGGAAAAGCTGGTATATTTAAGGTCAATCGACACCCTGTGGCAGGAGCACCTGGATACCATGGAACACCTCCGCGACTCAGTCCGCCTGCGCGGCTACGGCCAGCGCGACCCCTTGCTGGAGTTCAAGAACGACGGCTTCGAGATGTTCGAGCGCCTGCTGGCCGAAATGGACAAGCAGGTTGCCTACAGCATATTCAAGGTTGAGGTCGCGCCGCAGCAGGACAAGGCCACGGCTACCGTGACCGCTGACAAGTCTGACGTGGCCCCAGGCGGCAACGAGCCCGGCCGCAATGACGCTTGCCCGTGCGGATCAGGAAAGAAATACAAGAAGTGTGGGATGCTCAACACCCAGGAACACCAGCAGTTTATCAACAAGAAATAAGCAAAACGCCCCTGATTGTTTCATGGGCGTTTTGATTTGCTAGAATATGCGCATGAACTACTGGCTGCTAAAATCCGAACCTGAGAGCTATTCCATTGATGACCTCAAGCGGGACGGCTCCACAACATGGGTCGACATCCGAAACTATAGCGCTCGCAACATCATGCGCGACGAGATGAAGCCGGGCGACCTGTTCCTGTTCTACCATTCCATGGCCAAGCCAAACGGCATCGTGGGGGGTGGGGGAGGTGACGGAAGTCGGCCTGCCGGACCATACTGCCCTGGACCCAAAATCTGATTACTTTGACCCTAAGGCGACCAAAGACAGGAACCCATGGGTGTCCATAAGAGTTAATTTCAAGGAAAAGTTCCCTCGCATTGTCACGCTGGAGGAAATCAAGGCTGACGGCCGATTCAAGGACATTATTTTGCTGAAAATCCCCAGGCTGTCGGTCCAGCCGGTAGCCAAAGCCGAGTTCTATCTGATTTAAAATTTTCCGGTGAATAAAAAAAAGAGCTTCACTTTTACGTGAAGCCCAGGAAATAGGAGCCTTGTTTGGTTAGGCGAACCGTTCCCTAGAACGGTGTGGCTTTTGGGCCCGAATACACCCTCATGGTATCGAACCTGATGTCATGGACATAGAGCGCCTCTGGAGGGCTCTGGACCGCACTGTAATTCAGGGTGATATGACACGGCCAGACGTAGTCGACGATTGAGAACAACATCGCGTCGCCTGGATCCTTCGGGGTTAAGCCAGTGCGTTTCGAGCTCGTGAGCTCGTAACGGCGCCCAGTCTCGTCGGTCGCATAACTGTCTATTCTGTGGACGGCAAATATCTTGCCGATGCCCGTACCGTTCCACTTGCACCCCATGTATACTTCCGTGGACTTCGGTTTGAACGTGACCTGCTCAACCCAGTAAGACAGGTTGCCCAAGCCAGTTACCGTATGGACCGGATCCGCCGCCGCAGGCACTTCCGTGCCCGTATCCTGTATCACTGCACCGGTGTGCTGTACTGGAGCCGGAACCTGCACAACGTCATGCCCTGCCAATTGCCGAACCGGCACGTAATCAGGGCTCATAATCAGTCCGGCGTAGAAAAACTTGCGGTTGTCTTCCGCGTTCGCCGCAATTTTTGAGTTAGCCAGCGGTGTCGCGTCCGCCCATCCCAGTTCCCAGTCAAGGTTGAGCTTGTCAGGGAAGCGGTGGTAGTAGAGGTCCAGCGATCCGGGTACCTCGTCAGCAGGCTGGTAGCGGAGGCGGAAGTGGAAGACCTCTCCCATCCGGACGATTTTGAACCGCACCGGATCGCTCCACCAGTTTTTCTCTTCCTGGTCGTACCTGATGTCCGAGCCGGTCTGCCGATAGATGCGACCGGTGGTGTCAGCCAGGTAACTGCCGTCGTCGAAAGGGTAAATCTTGCCGTGCATGCCGGAGGCCATGCTGCTGGCCATGTGGATCTCAGTCAGGTCCCGGGTGAAGACGATCCGTTCCACCCAGTAATTGACGCCGCCATCCGAGGAGCTGAGCGTGACGACGTTGCTCCGCGCTTCCTTGCTGACCAACCGGCCGATGTACTCCGAGATGGAGACGGATTTGGTGGCCTTGGGCTTTTCCTGCCTCATGTACTCCTGGGTCGACTTGGCATCGAATTCCAGGACTGTCTGGCCTTCGGGGCCGATCTTCGCGCCCTTGGGGATCTTGACCAGTTCGCCCGCAGTGCCGCGGTAGTATTTGTAACGCGCCTGCTTGGTGTACGGGTTGTAGATCGCATCTGCGAACTGGTAGGATGAGGCGAACATCGCCGCCGCCCATACGGCCGTCACGATCGCGATTTGCCAGGTGGCATCCATCGTCTTGCGCGCCAGGATGTTCTTGACCAGCCCGTGCATGACGACTGTGAATAACAGCATGAACGCAATGCCGCCTAAAGTGGCCAGGTTCTCTTCCCAGCCGTGGGCTTCCAGAGCCCCTGACATAGTAGCGTACGTCCACCAGGCGGTGAAGATGTCGGCGCCGATGAGAAACAGCCAACCGAACATGCCGACTCCCGCCGCGACGATCGCAGCCCCTGCCGCGGTCCTGATAGGTCCTTTAGCGCTCATGTTGAGCCACCCGCGCCTTGCGGCCATTGAGGTTGCCCAACATGATGATGATGCCGACGCCCATGATGGGCAGAAACCCGCCCACGACGGCCCAGCGGAAGGGGGAACGGCCATAGCGAGCAGCCAGGGAAGCGGCGGCACTAGCCGACGCGATGACGGTCAGCATGACCGAAGCGAACGCCGTGATCTCATGTGAAAGCATACAAGCTCCTTTTGGAAAGTATGAGGAGAAGTAAACACGTCCTTGACTTCAAGACTAGCGCTTACAAAAAGACCTTTCGAATAGCTTAAATATTATCCCTTCTTTTGCTTGTGGAGGAACTAAATTGACTGCATGATACACCTGCCTGCCAGCGATGTCAAGTCACCGCCGCCAAGCCAGGGTCAGCAATAAAAATGAGCCCGTACCGTGAGGTAGAGGCTCTTCTGCTCAGACTTCGCCGACGTGATCCCTTTCGTGGCGTGTCAGCCGGGTGGTCAGCGGCAGGATGACATTCTCCAGAACAGTGAACCCGACCAGGAGCAGGGGACCGGTGAACATCGGTTCGATGGCCCGGAGGAAGCGCCAGACCGGCTTGGTCTCCACGATCGGCTCGTGAAGGAAGTACGGGCACGGGGTGTCCAGGGGAAACCGGGTGTGGACTTGCCTGTTCCACCCGCGGAGGTGGCAGATGGTCAGCAGGACGCAACCCACCGCGAAGTAGGTGGCGACGAACGCGGAAGCGAACCAGAGATACATTCAAACCCTCCTTCTAGATTGGCTATCTTAGCACGGTTCTGCGCCAGGGTCAACCGTCACTCGGACGTCGACCAGTGCCACCATTCGGACGGGAGCATCTCCCAGCCTGCAGATTGCATGGCTGCTCGCAGCATGCGGCGGTTGTTGCGGATCGCGGCATCCTGGTCAGTGTGATTTGGGCGCCCCTCAAAGTACATGGATGCGGCCCGGTCGGTCAGGTCGTCGTGGTCCGTGCCCATGTCCAGCTCGGTGCCGTTGGCATCGATGATGGTCAGGTCCACGGCGCCGCCGTTGCGGTGGCAGTCAGGACGGGTGACTTCCTCGTCAGGCAGCGGAGCGGCGGCGAAGGTTCGGATTTCCTCCTCCACGCGGCTTATCGGCCACTCAGGATGCGCTTCCTTGATGCGCAGCCGGAAGCTCTCGATCATGGCCAGCTGGATTTCGCGGGTCCGCTGCATGTCCCAGACCTTGAACTTGAGGCCCGGCGGCAGGTCAAGTTGCGCGCGCAGCAGCGCCAGGATGGCGGTGTCGCGGCCAAGGATGCGCGGGTCATTCGTCCAGCCGAACTGGAAGTAGCGCGGCTCGGCCAGGAGGCCGAACCGTCTGATGTCAGCGAGCTTGCTTTCCGCGACGGGCATGTTTTACTTCCCTCTTCTGAACTTGATGTATTCGTATACGGCCGGCATGAATGACAGCGCGACCACTATCAATATGGCCTTTTCGAAGTTGTCCCGGACCAGCGGCACGTTGCCGAGCCAATATCCTAGCATGGTCAGGGAGAAAACCCAAAGGATGCTGCCGATGACGTTGTAAAAGACGAAAGTATGGTAAGGCATGTTGCCGACGCCGGCCATGAACGGGGCAAAGCTGCGGACTATTGGCATGAAGCGGGCCATGACGATGACCTTGGGGCCGTATCTCTCGAAGAACATCTGGGTCCGGCGGACGTACTCCTGCTTGAACAGCTTGGAGTCGGGGCGGCTGAAGATGGCCGGGCCGGTGCGCTTGCCCAGGTAGTAGCCGGTGCTGTCTCCGGTGATGGCCGCGACAGTGAGGATGCCAAGCAGCAGCCAGATGCTGATCTTGCCCGACCCGGCGACCACGCCCAGCGTGAAGAGCAGGGAATCGCCGGGCAGGACGAACCCGAGCAGGATGGCATTCTCGGCAAAGACGATGCTAGCGACCAGGATGTAAATCCACCAGCCGGAGAACACGCTGTCAATGAGAAGGGACAGCTCGTCAGGGTTAGTCAGCTTGTGAAGGAAGTCTAGTATGGCTTGGAGCATTCGTATGGCGGTGGTTATGTCCGCCCACCCATTCTAACACGCGCCTAGCGGCTGGTCACGCGCCCGGCATTGGATTCATCCACGACTACCGCCGCCGGATTGCCGTGGTAGTCGATGTGGCTGGCGTTGGAGGCGGAGGCGTCGATGGACTTGCTGGCGAAGACCTCGGCGCTGGCCGAGTTGCTGGTCTGGATGTCCACGGACTCGGCGACGAAAGAGCGGGCGTCCAGGCGCGCGGCGTTGGACAGCTCGGCGGTGACGGTCTTGCCCGTGCCGCTGGCCGTGACGTGACCGGCGTTGTCAATGTCCAGGGTCAGGTTGTCGACCTTGCCTTCCAGGCTGACGCGGGCGGAATCGCCGGAACTGATGCGCATGGCCTTGCTGGCGTTGAATCCGCGGATTTCCACCTGGCTGGCATTGTTGGCGTCGACGACGGCAAGTGACGGGGTGATGATCTCTATGGTCACCGGGCGGCTGATGCAGAACAGGCAGATGCGGAACTTCTCCCGGAAGTCGATTTCCAGGGTGCCGCCGGAGACGGTCATGGTCGTGTTCTCCAGTTCGCGCTGACGGCCGTAGGCGATGACCTTGGCCTGCGGGCCGTAGGCGATCTTCACCTTCTGGTTGCTCTTGCTGATGACGCCGTCAAAGCTCTGGACCTGGAACTCGCGCGACATTTCGGGGCGCTCGTCCATGCTGCGGACGGCGGCTTCAATCTGCGGCGCGGCGCGGGACGTGGTCAGGCCGAGCATGACGCCGCCGATTAGGAACACGACGCCGAAGACGACGGCCAGGGTGGTGGAGAACAGGTTGCGGCGGCGGACCAGGCTCAATCCCATAACCAGGCCGACCAGGGCGGGGATGATGAGCGTGACGAACGCCGAGCTGATCATCATGACGTACTCGTTGCCGTTGAAGACCTGGCGGATGGCCGGGTCAATGTAATTGGAGTCCGGATTGAAGGCCAGGATGATGGTTATGAGGGTTATGGCGAAGACTGCGCAGAAAGCGACGGCGGTCATGACCAATCCGACTGCCGTGACGATCACCGGCCCAAGCATGCGGAAGAACCGGCCGACCAGGTAGAAAACCTCACGGAAGAAGTAGCGGGCCATGCTGAAGGGTTCCTTGGCGCCCTGATCCTTGCGGTTCTGCTCCAGCGTGGCGATGTTCACGGCGCTGCCCTTCATTTCCAGCTTCTGCGAGCTGTTGCGGGCTTCCGGGATGATCGCCCACAGGACGACGTAAAGGAGAATGCCCCAGCCGGCGGCCAGGGTGCTGATCGCGAACAGGACGCGGGGGATGAGCGGGTCGATGTTGAAGTAGTTGGCGATGCCGGAACAGACGCCGGCCAGGATCTGGTCGTCTGGGCTGCGGTAGAGGCGGCGGTCGCCGCGCGGGCTTTCGGTCCGCCCCTCGTCCTTCTTGCCGTCGGCGTTGAGGTCATCCAACGTGCCCATGGTTTTTATCGCCGCATCAACCTCGGCCATGGTGATGACCTCCTTGCGGCGATCCTGCATCCTGCCGCCGAACTGCTCGGCGATTCGCGCCTCGATGTCATTGACGACCTCCTGGCCGTAGTCGGACGTGCCGAAGTGAGACTTGAGCGAGTCAAGGTATGAGTTGAGGCGGGTGTAGGCGTCTTCCTCTATGGTGAAGGCCATGCCGCCCAGGTTTATGCTGATGGTTTTCTTCATGACTGCCTGATTAATGAGTTGATTGACTTACCCAGGTCCTGGTAGCTGTCGGTCAGCTTGCCCAGGACGCCCCGACCCTTGTCCGTCAGCTTGTAGTACTTGCGCGGCGGGCCTTCCTTTGACTCGACCCAGTTGTAGCTGACCATGCCGGATTCCTTCAACCGCGAGAGGATGGGGTAGAGGGTCCCTTCCACGACCAGGAGGTCAAAGCCCTTCAGCCGGGTCAGGATGTCGGAGGAATAAAGCTCCTCGCCGGCTATGCTCAGGAGGACCGAGAACTCCAGCACGCCTTTCCGCATCTGCGCCTTGGCGTTCTCTATGTAATTTTCCAAATCCTTGCTCATTTCAGCGGGATTAAATCTTATGGATTGATTGTATACCCTAGTACCTTTTTATACAAGGTACTGGGTGTGGATAACGAAGCCGGCTGGTTGAAGCATTAATTCTTGGGTAGAATTCATGCATGCAGAACAAACCGAGCTGGCGTGACGCACTGAAACCAAAAGAACGGACGATATTCGCAAGGCTCAATACCCCAGTCAAGATCCAGGACTACCTGGATGGCCTGGCCATCAACTTCGACGCCGATGACGACACCTGCTCCTCGCCGTCAGTCGCGATGCGCCGCAAGACCGTGCATTGCATCGAGGCGGCGCTCATTGCGGCGTCGATCATGAAGTTCCACGGGCAAGCCGCCTGGCTTTTGGACCTCAAGGCCAACTCGCACGACTACGACCATGTCATGTGCCTGTTTAAGGTGGGCGGCAAGTGGGGCGCCATCAGCAAGACCCGTTACCTGGCCCTGCGCTACCGCGAGCCCATCTACGCCACAGTCCGGGAGCTGGCCATGTCCTGCTTCCACGAATACATCAACCAGCAAGGCGAAAAGACCCTGCGCAGCTATTCCGCGCCGTTTTCCATGTCCAGGTACGGCCATGACTGGACGTTCTCACAGGAAAACCTCTGGCACGTGGCCGATGACCTGGACAAGAGCCGCCATTTCAACATCCTGCCCAAGGGCCACAAGCTCCGTAAGGCCTCCAAATTCGAGGCCTGGGCCAGCGAAAACACGGAATGGGTGGAAACGCGCACCGGACCCAAGCGCCGGAAAATGCGGGTATGGTAGAATTATAAGTACTCATTAAGCCCCACCAAATGGATTACTATCAGGCATCAGTCGATTTGCACCGCAAGCTGAAGGGCAAGATCGAATTGAGGAGCAAGGTCCCGCTCGACAGCAGGGAAAGCCTGTCATTGGCGTACACGCCGGGAGTTGCGCAAGTCAGCCGTGAGATCGGCAAGGACCCAAGCCTGGCGCGCGAGCTGACGCTCAAGGCCAATACCATAGCTGTGGTGTCTGACGGATCCGCCATCTTGGGACTGGGCAACCTGGGCGCCCTGGCCGCAATTCCCGTGATGGAAGGCAAGGCCGCCTTGTTCAAGGAATTCGCCGGCGTGGATGCCTTCCCCATCTGCCTGGATACGCAGGACACGGAAGAGATCATCAAGGCGGTCAAGCTGATCGCCCCGGTGTTTGGCGGCATCAACCTGGAGGACATTTCCGCCCCCCGCTGCTTTGAGATAGAGGACAGGCTCAAGAAGGAGCTGGACATCCCGGTCATGCACGACGACCAGCACGGCACGGCCGTGGTGGTCTTGGCCGCGGCCATCAACTCGCTGAAGCTGGCCGGCAAGGTCGCCGCAGACGTCAGGGTCGCGGTCAGCGGCGCCGGCGCGGCCGGCACCGCCACCGTAAAGCTGTTCCTCAAGTACGGCTTCAGGAACATGGTCGTCGCGGACAGCAAGGGGATCATTGGGAAGTCACGCACCGACCTGAACGAGGAGAAGATCGAGCTGGCGGAAATCACCAACCCGGATGATGTTTCCGGCAGCCTGGCGGACGCGGTCAGGGGCGCGGACATTTTCATAGGCGTCAGCAAGGCCGGCCTGCTCACGCCCGACATGGTCCGCAGCATGGCCCAGAAGCCGATCGTCTTTGCCATGGCCAACCCGGAACCGGAAATCATGCCGGACGAGGCCAAGGAAGCGGGCGTGTTCATCATCGGCACCGGCCGCTCCGATTTTCCGAACCAGGTCAACAACGTCCTGGTCTTCCCGGGCGTCTTCCGCGGCGCGCTGGATAACCGCGTCACGCAAATCACCCCTGACATGCTCATCAGGGCCGCGGAAGCGATCGCCAGTTACGTCAAGGATCCCAGCCCCGACAGCATTTTGCCGTCCGCCCTGGATAAGGACGTGGCAAAGGCAGTCGCGAACTCAATAAGATAATGACAAGAAACCTCCCCCTTAAAATCCTGGTCATCGTGCTCATGGCCGGCGTGGCCGCCTACGTCTACGGCAACTACCTGACGGTCTGCAGCCGCACGATGACTTATGACATCGGCAGCGTTGACCCGCGCTTCGGCATCACGGAGGCGGATTTCATCGCGGCCAATGCGGATGTGGAGGCGGTCTGGGAAGGGCCGCTGCAGCGGGAGTTCTTCCGCTATGACCCCAATTCAGAGTTCAAGGTCAACCTGGTCTTTGACGGCCGCCAGCAGCAGACCATAGACGAAAGAAACGTCCGGACCGATATCCAGACGCAGGAGCAGGCGTACCGCAGCCGCGTGGCCGCCTACGAGCTGGCCCTGTCCACGTACAGCACGGATAACGCCAGCTACGAGGCGGACGTCAGCGCGTATGAGGCTCGCCTGCAGAGGTACAACGAGCAGGTCGACTACTGGAACAAGAACGGCGGCGCTCCGGCCAAGGACTATGCGGCCCTCCAGCAGGACAAGGTCAGCCTGCAGCGCGAGTCGCGGCGGCTGGAAGGCCTGCGCGTCCAGCTCAATGCCCGCGTCACCGCCCTCAACGAGCAGGCGGCCAACATCAACTCGGACGCCCGCTCCCTGAACCTGGACGTCAACGCGTACAACGGCACGTTCGGCACCACCCGCGAGTTCGACCAGGGCAGCTACAGCGGCGATGAGATCAACATCTTCCAGTTCACCTCCCAGGAGGACTTGCGCCTGGTCCTGGCCCACGAGTTCGGCCACGCGCTCGGCCTGGACCACATCGACGACCCGGACTCTATAATGTACTATCTCATGGACCGTCAGAACATCAAAAACCTCCACCTGACGGAATCTGACATCTCGGCGCTGCGCGGCTCATGCCGCATCTGGTAAACTAACCCTACAAACATGAAAAAAGAGATTGTGGTCGCGACAAGCGGCGGGTTCGACCCGCTGCACGTGGGGCACGTCCGCCTGATCCAGGAGGCAGCCAAGCTCGGCGACCGCCTGGTGGTCATAGTCAACGGCGATGACTGGCTGATGCGCAAGAAGGGTTTCGTGTTCATGGACGCCAAGCACCGGATGGAAATGATCATGGCCATCAGCGGCGTGGCTGACGTCATGATGTGGGACGACGGCACACCCACGGTCAGCGGCGCGCTGAAGAGGCTCAAACCGGACATCTTCGCCAAGGGCGGGGACCGGGTCGACCTAAGCCAGGTCCCGGAAGCCAAGGTCTGCGCGGAAATCGGCTGCAAGATCGTGTTTAACGTAGGGCGCGGCGGCAAGGTCGAATCCAGCTCCTGGCTCCTGAAGCGGTTCCTCCAGAATTCCGGCGACATCAAGACTCCCATCAGGGTGAACATAGGGAAGGACAAGGCCGGCAAGAAGAAGTGACGACCTTTGACATAGGGCCGGTTTACAGGTACAATCCTCAGTTATCATACATATATGAAAATCCCCGAAAGATTCAAGCCGTACATGCGTTACTTCCCCGCCGCCATAGGAGTTGCTGGCTTGATTTTGGCCGGCGTGCTCTTCCTGAACAGGACCCAGTCGCCTGCCGGCCCCGACTCCGAAAAGGCTGGGCAGACCTCGACCGTCAAGAACGAGCTGGCCGTGGTCGGGACTGTTGAGGAGATCTACGCCGCCTGTGAGGGCAAGCCCGCCCCGTCCGATATTTTTGAATGCTATGCCGCGACCTTTGACGTCTACATGCGCGCCAACGGCGGCCGCATGACACTGACCCTCCTGGACGACCTCCAGAAGAAGGGCGGGTACGTCCAGTCCAACTGCCACCCGCTGTCGCATAAGGTGGGGAACATCGCGCTGCACGTCTACGGCACCGTGCCCAAGGCCGTGCCTGAGTACCTCCCGGTCTGCCACTCCGGCTACTACCACGGGCTCCTTGAGGAATACCTGGGCACCGCCCCCGATTACGACACTGGCCTGCGCGAGGTCTGCGGCACCACCCAGACCCAGGCGTACTTCAACTGGTTCCAGTGCATGCACGGGCTCGGCCACGGCATCATGCAGTTCAAGGACAACGAAGTCCCGGAATCCCTGAAGGACTGCGACAAGGTCCCGCCGGAGAACCAGGGCCCGGAAATCTGCTACGCCGGCGTGTTCATGGAGAACATCACGACTGACGAGAAAACCGGCCACCCGGCCAAGTACATCCGCAAGGATGACCCGATTTACCCGTGCAACTCCGTGGAGGAGAAGTACAAGAGCGCCTGCTATTTCCTGGCCTCATCCCAGATCCTGAAGATCAACGGCTGGGACTTCCCGAAGACCGCCAAGGCCTGCGCCGAGGATGCAGAAGAGAAGTACCGCTGGCTGTGCTTCCAGAGCTACGGCCGCGACGTCTCGGGCTCGACCAAGCGCGACCAGTCCAGGGTCAAGGAGCTCTGCGGCCTGGCCACCGCCTATGCCGACAAGTCCGACTGCTACTTCGGCGCGGTCCGCGACTTCATAAACGAGAAGGGCGAGTTCGGCTCCGCCGTCCCGCTTTGCAACTTCATCGAGTCCGACTTCCGGCAGAAATGCTACGACGCGATATTCCTGGACATGGGCAACTACAAGACCGGCCAGGCGTTCGTGGACGTCTGCGCCACCATGCCTGAGCCGTACCGCCAGCAGTGCATCGTGCGGCCGCACTAGCCTCCAAGGACCGCGCCCATCAGGCGCGGTTTTTTTATCTTGTTAAAAACAGGCCAAATTGCTATAATCCCGACTGAAGCAAATCAGCATTTACCCACCAAGAAATGAAACGATTAGGAATGTTTTTCCGGTTCCTGGCCATTGTCGTCCTGGCCATTGTCGCCGGGGCCATCGCCTTGCCTGATGGCAAGATAAACCTTAAGCCAATCAATATCCCGTTCGAGAAGAGCTGGGACATCAAGCTCGGCCTGGACCTCCAGGGCGGCACCCACCTGGTCTATCAGGCAGACATGAAGGACGTGCCTTCCGATGCCCAATCTGACGCGCTGGCCTCCGCCCGCGACGTCATCGAGCGCCGCGTCAACGCCTTCGGCGTATCCGAGCCTCTGGTCCAGATTTCCGGCAGCAACCGCATCATCGCGGAGCTCCCGGGCGTCAAGGACATCAACGAGGCCATCAAGCTCATCGGCCAGACCCCGTTCCTGGAATTCAGGGAGGAGAGCGACACCCTGCCCACGGCCGAGCCGGACGAGAACGGCGAGGTCACCCTGAACGCCAATGACGTCTTCATCCCCACGCAACTCAACGGCAAGCAGCTGGACCGCGCGGTCCTCGAATTCGACCAGACCACGGGCGCGCCCATCGTCTCCCTGCAGTTCGACGACGAGGGCAAGCAGCTTTTCTCCGACCTGACGTCCCGCAACCTGGGCAAGCGCATAGCCATCTTCCTGGACGGCGACATAATCTCCGCCCCCACGGTCCAGTCCGCCATCATCGACGGCAAGGCCATCATCACCAACATCGGCACCGTGCAGGAGGCCAAGGAGCTGGTCACCCGCCTGAACTCCGGCGCCCTGCCCGTGCCCATCAAGCTCATCTCGCAGCAGAACGTCGGGGCGACTCTGGGCATTGACTCGCTCCACAAGAGCGTCCAGGCCGGCCTCATCGGCTTCATCCTGGTCTCGATGTTCATGGTCATCTACTACCGCCTGCCGGGCTTCCTGGCCGTGGTCGCGCTCAGCATCTACATCCTGATCAGCGTCTCGCTGTTCAAGCTGTTCGGCATCACTCTGACGCTGGCCGGCATTGCCGGCTTCATCCTGAGCATCGGCATGGCGGTGGACGCCAACGTCCTGATCTTCGAGCGCATGCGCGAGGAGCTGCGCAAGGGCAAGGGCCTGTCCCAGGCCCTCGATGATGGCTTCACCCGCGCCTGGCTGTCTGTCCGCGACTCAAATACCTCGTCCCTGATCACGACATTCATCCTGGGCTACTTCGGCACCAGCATCATCCGCGGGTTTGCCGTGACGCTGGCCCTGGGCATCCTGGTTTCCATGTTCACCGCCATAACGTTGAGCCGCACTCTCATGAAACTGGCAGTCCGCTTGAATTTCCTCAGCAACACCTGGCTGTACGGCGTGCCAGCTAAGGAGACGACCAATGCTTAACATAATGAAGCACTACAAGTTCTGGTTCGGCGTCTCGGCTTTACTGTTCGTGCTGGCCGTGGCCGCCATCCTCATGTTCGGCCTGAAGCTGGGCATCGACTTCAAGGGCGGCACCATCACCCAGGTGACCATGGAACAAACCCTGGAGTCCGCCGAGGTCAAGGAAACCCTGGCCGCCGCCAATTTCGCGGAGGCCGTGGTCCAGCCGACCGGCGAGAAGTCCTTCCTAATCCGCACCCAGCCGCAGGAAAAGGAGGAGCATGACCGGCTCCTGGCCGCCCTCGAGACAAGGTACGGCAAGGTCACGGAGGATTCCTTCTCCTCGATCGGGCCCGTCATAGGCAAGGAGCTGGCCGGCAGGGCCTTCTACCAGCTTGGACTGGTGTCCCTGGGCATCATCCTTTACATCGCTTACGCCTTCCGCAAGGTCACGCGGCCGGTCTCCAGCTGGCGCTTCAGCTGGGCGGCCATCATCGCCCTGGTCCATGACTTGTTCATCGTCATCGGCGTGTTCGCGGTCCTTGGGCGGTTCATGGACGTGGAAATCGACACGCTGTTCGTCACGGCGCTTTTGACCATCCTCGGCTTCTCGGTCCACGACACTATCGTCGTCTTCGACCGCATCCGAGAGAACCTGCGCGTCCGCGCCGGCCAGTCATTGCGCGAAATCATCAACTCGAGCATCAGCCAGACCGTCGTCCGGTCCATCAACACCTCGCTGACCGTCATCTTCGTGCTGACGGCGCTCCTGCTGTTCGGCGGGGAGAGCACCCGGTACTTCGTCCTGGCGCTCCTGCTGGGCATGGTCATCGGAACCTACTCGTCGATTTTCATCGCCAGCCCGATACTGCTGGCCTGGCACAACTGGGACGTCAGCCGCCGGTCATGATCCTGCCTGAAGGCGCCTGCGCCATGCAGGCGCTTTTTGCTTTCCGGCTCGGCCGGACAATGGACGTCTTTTTTCATTTAGGCATATAATGAACCCATGACAAGACTCACCAGGTTTTCCCTCTTATTGACCATGTTCGCGGTGCTGCCGCTGTCCGCCTGCGCCCAGGCCGGCGAGGAGCGCATCACGTCCTTCCGCAGCGACATTCTGGTCGCGGCCGACGGCCAGCTGACCGTCACCGAGATCATCGAGGTGGTCAGCCTAAACCAGCAGATCAACCGCGGCATCTACCGCGATTTCCCGCTCTACTACCGGGAGGATAACGGCCTGCGCAGCAAGGTTGGGTTTGATGTCGTGGCCGCCATGCAGGACGGCCAGCCGGTCGATTACAGCACGACGCAGGCCGGCAACGGCATTCGCGTGTACCTCGGTGACGCGGACAGCACAGTCACTCCTGGCCAGCACCAGTTCAGGCTGACTTACCGGACTGACCGGCAGGTCGGGTTCTTTGACGGGCATGACGAGCTTTACTGGAACGTCACGGGAAGCGGCTGGGTATTCCCCATTGATTCCGCCTCGGCCACCATAAGCCTGCCGGCGGGCGTGCCGAAAAACCAGCTCGCGGCCACGCTCTATACCGGTCCGATGGGCTCGGTGGCGCAGGACGGCATCGCCATGGCCGCCGACTCGCAGGGCATCTACCAGACGACCGTCGCGCTGGCCGAGAACGAGGGCTTGACCGTCATCCTGACCTGGCCCAAGGGCGTGGTCACGCCGCCCAGCCAGGCGCAAGCCCTGGCCGGATCCGTGCGCGCCAACGCCGACTACATCCTGGCCTTGCTCGGCCTGGTCCTGGTGGTGGCGTATTTCGTCATCGCCTGGTTCAGGAGCGGCCGGGATGCCAAGCGGGGGACAGTCATCCCGCTGTACGAGTCGCCTGATGGCATGAGCCCAGCCATGCTTTCCTACATCAAACACATGGGTTCCGACAGCAAGGCCATGACCGCCGCCCTAATCAGCATGGGCGTGAAGGGCGCCATCAAGGTCACGGAAGACAAGGGACTGCTCTGGTCCAAGTCCTACAAGGTCAGCAAGCTGCCGGGCGCGCCCAGGCAGCCGTTGGCCAAGGAGGAGCAGGGGCTGTTAGACGGCCTGTTCAGCGCCGGCGACGAGATGGAGCTTAAGTCGAGTAATGCCGTGCAGATCTCCAAGACCCAGAAGCTATTCAACTCATCCCTCAAGTCCCAGGCCGCCAGGAAGTACTTCAAGAAAAACACCGGCTGGGTGGCGGGCGGCATAATCCTGGCCGTGGCGGCGCTGGCCGTGCCCAGGATCATAATGTCCGCCGCGCCAATCTTCGACACCGTCCAGGACGGCGCCTTCTGGCTTGGCCTTGGCCTGGTCCTGCTGATGACAGTGATCATGTTCAGCCGACTCCTGCGCATGTACACGGCGGAAGGCAGCAAGGCCATGGACGGCATCGAGGGCTTCAGGCAGTTCCTGTCCGTCACGGAAAAGGATCGCCTGGCATTCCACAACCCGCCGGAACAGACGCCTGCCCTGTTCGAGAAGATGCTGCCGTTCGCGCTGGCCCTGGGCGTGGAGCACAAGTGGGCCGAGCAGTTCGCCTCGGTTTTCTCCCGCTTGGAGCAATCGGGCCAGGCCTACAGCCCTGGCTGGTACGCCGGCTATAACTACGCCCATTTCAATGCCGCCAGCTTTTCCTCCCATGTGGGGAACTCCTTCGGCGGGGCAGTCTCATCCTCAGCCACGCCGCC